>Ga0070738_10000501_pt1 | contig 110858 bp, 96 predicted proteins | sample Coa_R2_2_FD_66446 | JGI IMG/M metagenome (GOLD analysis project Ga0070738, IMG submission 66446) | Surface soil microbial communities from Centralia Pennsylvania, which are recovering from an underground coalmine fire - Coalmine... | ecosystem: Environmental > Terrestrial > Soil > Unclassified... | reverse complement strand
CCGGTGAGCGTGCAGTTCTATTCCGATGGTTCGAGTGCCGGTGGTATGTATCAAGCGATCCCGGTCAGTGCGCTCGGCAAAAAGTATGTTGCGGCAGCATGGGTGGATAATCCACTCCGGAATAATCCCGGCTACATTAACCGCGATTCTTCCAGCTCGGAGTTTATGATCATCGCGCCGTACGATAATACGGTCGTAACCTTTGTCCCGAATTCAACGACCTATTCTGGCGTCATTGGCTGCAACACCGGTGCCGGAGCAACCGGACAACCGCATCCTGTGACGATCACTCTTGCACGTGGTCAGGTCTATTGGGTTCGTTCGAATCCTCAGGATATTTCGGACGATATGTCCGGTTCGACGATCGTATCGAGCAAGCCGATCGCCGTTCTTGCCGGTCAGGAGCGAGCGCTCTTTGGCGATCCTACAGGATATTGGACGACACTCGATAACGATATTCGCGATCTCATGATCGAGCAGATGACGCCGGTAGAAGATTGGGGTACGGATTATCCCTCGATACCATGTATGCCGGCAACAGCCGTTTCCGATGTGACCGTTTCCGGTGATGGTGATATGTATCGCATGTTCACAAACGACCCCAAAGGTCTCTTTATGGATATGTGGTTGGATGGAACACCGCCGACTTCTTATCCTTCCGGATTAAGCCTCTACCAGGCTCCTGCAGCAGCCTTTGATAACGTGCTCGATCCGGTTGACCTCTTATCGCGCACCAAAGATTCTACTGGAAGCCTGAAGAAGTTCTATGCACTTCAGTATCAGTATTTCCAGGGCCATCACGACTTTGATCCAAACCGCATTCAAAAAGGCTCGAAGGGAGCGAATCCGCAAGACGAAGAGAGTGCTCGTTCTTCGAACGAAATGAACCTCGTACCGATCGATCGCTGGCGTCTCAGTACCGTCTTCTGTGTTCCGAAAAATACCTTCTATCGCGGATACCAATTCGTCAATATTATTACGAGTGCGGATTCGCTGAACAAGATCATGGTGTCAGTGAACAATAAGACGCCAACCTCGATCAAGTCCATGCTGCCGATAAAGCAGTATACGATCCCTTTGCATCCAGACTTGGCCGGTGTGACTCTTAAACTTCCTGCCGGAACGTATATTATTACTGGCAATACACCATTCGTGTGTTACTCCTACGGCCGTACCGAAACAGTGTACAAGGATATTTGGGGCTATGCTGCTCCGACGGGCCAAGCCTACGGATCGAGAACAGAGACCAATCCACCGAGGGCCGATGTAATACCGAATTGCACATACTGGGACGTTCGCGTTTACGATTCGCGGCCCGGCGATGAGGGTATCGCCGATATTATGCTGCTTCAGGATCCGGATGGATTCTATGCGCGTCCGCCACGTGTAAGCTACAATTGCCGCCTCAATCCAACCGACCCGCAGTTCACGCCTGGTGATACGAGTGTGTCATTCCAGGTGCAGGTTGCCGATCCGACGAAGGATGCGTATGCCGCGATCTATGTCGTGGATCGCGCCGGTAACGACACGGTTATCGAGTTGCATTACAAGGCGCAGCAGGTCGATGTATCGAGCCAATTGGTACACTTTGATAGCGTCGATGTCGGTCGTGAGGTGTGTTCAACGTTTACGGTGCACGTAAAGTCGACCGGAAACACGCCATCGGTTTTGGTGCCGAATCCCAGTTTCCAGGGGATCGATCAAGCTAATACGTTCTCCTTCAGCACCGTACCCAGCTTGCCTGCCACGATGCACGTGGGAGATTCCATTATATTTACGATGTGCTTCAAGTCTACCGATACGATGCTGCATATCGATACCTTGCGCATGCTGCTTGGCTGTGGCGTCGGAGCCGTTGCGGTTCGTGGATATGCCGTGACTCCGATCATCATAGCCGATGATTACGACTTCCAGACCGTTCCGGTCGGGGATACACAATGTCATGGTATCAGAGTGCGCAATGTTGGTAATGGTAAGCTGATCCTTGACAGCACATGGCTGTTGCATCTGAATCCACACTTTACGTTTAAGGATGCAGCGCGTATTCCAGATACGATCTGGCAGGGCCAGATGCAGACACTTACCTTCTGCTTCCATCCGGATTCCGTTGGTAAGACCAACACGCGAATGGATTGGGGCACGAACCTCAGCCAATACTTTGCGCATGACTGGAAGGATACGTCCTATCTCGTTGGTAATGCAGTGAAGCCGGGTCTTAATTGGGATCGCCCAACCCAGCAGTTTACGGTGGTATGCGATCGCAATGAGATCGATACGGTCTATTTGGAAAACTCGGGCAGTGCACCTATTACGGTGGATAGTATTCATGTTCTCGGCCCCGACGCCGCGGAATTTTCCATTCTTGGAACGCAATCCGGCTCCTTGGGTGGTTGGCAACTTGCTAACGAAACACGGCAATGGGTCGTAGTTCAGTTCAAGCCAGATCTCAGTAAGGGCTATGCTGATCGTCATTGTGAATTGGTGGCATACGGCTCTCAACAGTCGGTTGGCAATGGCTTATATACCGACACACTCCGTTGCACGGGTATCATCCGTCATTCCATCGTTGCGTTTACGCCACCATCGTTTAACTTTGGACAGCAGACTCCAGGTAACCCGGTGGATGAGATATTTACAGTGACTAATACCGGTGATACGGATTTCGTGTACTCATACTTCGATCTTCCAAATCCTGACTTCACGGTGCTGAGTGGCCCGGCTATTGGCAGCCACCTGAAGCCCGGAGCTACGGATACGATCGTGGTTCAGTATATGCCTCCGGCAAACGGTGGCTCCGGTAGTACGGTCCTTACGATCGGCAATCCGGATTCTGCCTGCGGTGTTCCAAAAGCACTTATTGCGGCATCAGCTGCCTATGCTCAAGTCCTGGGTTCGGGTCATCAGTATCCAGTGACCTACATGTGCCAGAACGGTACCTATACTATAGTAGCATCGAGTGCGAAGGCGACTACCGAAGATGTTATGCTGGACAGCGTTATGATCACCGGTGGCGATGCTAGCCAGTTCGTATTCGCGAATGATAATTCACGTTTGAAGGTCGTAAATCAACCGATTCACCCCGGCGACTCGCTTACATTCCCGGTCCTATATACGCCGACGAAGCGTGGGCCTGTTAATGCGAATGTCGTATACTATTTCTTCGATCCTGTAAAGGATAGTGAAATGATAGTGACCAACACATTGTCCGGTTTCGGTTATCAAGCGGCTAACACGGTTAGTGCAGCTAACCCGGGAACAGCGAATGGCACCTATCAAGCGGTGACCGCGAATAACGTCTCCATTCCGGTACATCTGACGACGACCTTTACTGATACTGCCAACGTATATGGTATTAAATTTACGTTGCGGTATGTCCGCGACGTCTTCCGCTTCTTAAGTGGTGGAACGACGGCAGCAACCGGACTTACGCTCGTTAATAATCCGCAGCCGATGGTTGATCCGACAGACAATCATTACGAATTACTGCCGATCCAGCTTGGCAGTACAACTCCGATAACAAACGTAAGCACGATCGCGAACGTAACGATGCAGTATATGGTCGCGAAGGACACGACGTCGATGATCCAGGTGAAGGACCTTCAGTTCTTGGGCAACAACGGTAGCCCGGTTTGCTGGGTGGCTCAGGACACGATCCCTGGCACGTTCGTTGGCCAGGATGTCTGCGGCAATCCTACGCTACGCAATTACTTGAATGGTGGCAACCCCAGCTTCTCGATCGACCGCATTGTGCCGAACCCGGTTTCTCAATCGGCAAGTATTGGATTCCTCGTATACAAGAATAATACTCCTGTAACGATCGAAGTATTCAATGCTTTGGGCGATAAGGTCCAGACGCTGATGAAGAATGAAGTTCACGCGAAAGGCGGCTACGAGGTTGACCTGGATGCGACGAACCTGCCGAGCGGCCTCTATACGGTCTTTATCTCGACCGATGGTTACGGTAGTTCCAAGCAGCTTATCATTTCGAAATAACTCTGAGAGTTAGGTTAGAAAGAAACGGGCCTTCACGGCCCGTTTCTTTTTTTATGCTTTTACTTTTTATTTTCGCCGTGGTTTTTACTTTTTACCTTCGCCGTATTTTAATAATACGAAGCTACCTGGAATGATCTCCGGCCTTGGATGAGGCTTCTCTGCGGTTGCCTTAGGTGTTTCACCAAACTCGGCGGTCACAAGATAGATATCGTGAGTGGTGGGGTCTAAGGCTATCGTTCGTGCTCCTCTCTGTGTTTCGAGCGTCTGGACGAATTCGAAGTTATTAGGAGACGCCTCACGAACGATCGTTACCGTACCATCTCCGCAGGAGCTGAATATTAAGTTCGTAAACGGATCGAACGCCACAGCATCGACGCCTTTACCGATCTTGAATGTCCGCAAAACCTTGCCATTCTCGGCATTCATAATTACGAGCTTCTCATTACCGCAACCTATGAATAATCGGTCGGTGCCGCGGTCCATCGCAAGACCGCTTGGTTCTTTGCCGGGGTCGGTCAGGCGCACCATTTCAATGGAGTCTCTTTCCGAATTGATCTTCGCTATTTCCGAGCGGTCTTCGAGATTGACATAGACGTGCCCCCGTTGGTCGGAGGACGCAAACTCAGGCCGCCCGGGAAGTTTAATGGTACCGATCTTATCACCAGTCTTCGCATCGAGTACGGTGATGTCCTCGCTCTTCGCATTCATCACGAAGACGTGCTGAGTCCCGTAGTCATAGATAATAGCATCGGGCCTCTCACCAACGGGGATACGTCGAAGTGTGTCCAACGTGACGGTATTGAACATTAGCACCGAGTTGGACCTGCCGCATGAAATGAACCCACGTTCTTCGCGTTCACCTATTGCGACACCATGCACGCCTTCCGTATTGTGAATGTGAGCGACGACCGAATCGTGGTCGAGGCTATACACCAGTACCTCGTCACTGTGGGCGATAAAGAGATTACGATGCGTTGCATCGACAGAGAGATAGTCCCATCCTCCCTCGCCGCCTAACGATACTTTCTTAAGCAAGTGATAATTCACGTTCTGCGCGGTAGCAGGTGACGAGCATAGCTGGAAGGCGAGACCGACAGAAAGTAATGATAAAAACGAGCGTCGTAATGAGATCATAGCTATATATGGTAATTTATAAGTGCTTTTGTTTGCCGTGTAAAAGCATGTAGAGTGCTGGAAGAAGGAAGAACAGCAAAATGCTCGAGATCGAAAATCCACCGATGACAGCGATAGCCAAAGACTGTTGCATTTGTGCGCCTTGTCCGAAGCCTACGGCCAGCGGAAGCAACGCGAGGATCGCGGCAAGGGTGGTCATTGTGATCGGGCGTGCGCGATGTCGAGAGCCTTCGATCAGAGCTTCTTTAAGGTCCTTCGTCGCAAATTCTGGTCGCTTGGTATAATGAAGGATAAAGATAGCATTCTCTGCCACAATACCAATGATCATTATCATACCGACCAGGCTCGATATATTGATCGTCATTCCGGTGATCCAAAGCGCAGCCATGACACCCAAAAGCGATAACAGAGTGATGAGAATGATCGAAGCGGGGACGCTAAACTCGCGGAATTCGATAAGTAGTACGAGTGCTACGAGCAGTAATGCCACTAATGCGACCATCACAAGATTCTGGAAAGACTCCTGTTGCGTTTGATAGACACCGCCATACTCCAATTGAACGCCGGGCGGAATATGAATACGAGCGATACGCTTTTTAATATCGTTCATGGTGCTGCCAAGATCGCGATTTTCGAGGCGAGCGGTAACTGCTACATAGGAGCGAAAGCCTTCTCGGTCTAACTCCGGTTCACCGGCCGTGATCGAAATGGATGCGATCGCATACAATGGTACTTGCACGCCGTTGGGTGCTGTGAGTATAATGTTTGAGATCGAATCAAGGTCCGTTTTATACGAATGAGGGAAACGAACGCGAATACCGACCAGCTTCTGTGGCAATTGGACGTTGCTCTCGACCGACCCCTCCATCATTGTTTGAAGCTGATCCTGAACGTCGGTTGTGGTCAGGCCATAGAAGGATGACTTTATAGGATCGACCTTAATAACGATCGAAGGTCCGGAGATCACGATACCATTAAAAGGATCGGCAACACCTTTGATATCTTCGATCGCATTTTTGATCTCTACGGCAGTGCTATCACGCAAAGCGATGTTGTCACTGAATAACTTTATTTCAATGGGTGAGGGGCTGTTCTCCAGGTCACCAATAACATCCGAAAGAAGCTGACCAAAATCGATGCGTAATGCCGGCTGAGCACGGCTTACTTTCGCACGTAGATCGTCGATGACTTCATCCGTAGAGCGTGAACGCTTGGTCTTTAGCTTGATAAGAAAATCGCCCGTATTGGGTTCGGTGAGAAAGAAACCGAGTTGTGTTCCGGTTCGCCGTGAGTAGGATGCAACTTCCGGTATCTTGAAAATTATACGCTCGACATCTTTTAGCATCCGGTTCGTCTCGTTCAACGAGGTACCGGGCGGCGAGGTATAATCGAAGACAATTGCACCTTCGTCCATTTCAGGCATGAAGGAGCTGCCGACCTGCGTGTAAATTAGATAGGTGACTACAAAAATGCCAAGGGAGATCGGGATCGCTATCCAACGAATACGAAGGAGCCAATCCATTGCCCCCTTGTAGGCACGGAAGATCGGCCCTGGCTTTTCTTCCTTCTTGATCTCTCGTTCAATATCTTTTTCCCGCAGGAAGATCGATGCTAAAAGGGGAGAGAGAGATAAGGAAAAAATGAACGAAATAATAAGTGCAAAGACCATCGTGATCGAAAGCGGCCGAAAGAATGCTCCCGTAAGACCGCCAAGAAAACCGAGTGGTATGTGGATCACGATAGTGCTCGCAGTAGAGCCCAGTACCGCTGGGAATAGCTCCTGGATCGAAGTGCGGGCTGCTCGAATGAAGACAAAATGTTTATTTCCTGTATGTTCTAAACGAGTGGTCTCGAGAGAAAAGTGAGTAAAAATATTCTCGATGATAACGATCGAATCGTCGATGATAAGGCCAACGGCGGCAGCAATACCGCCGAGCGTCATGATGTTGACCGTTTCGCCGATCACATTGAGGCAAATGAACGTACAGGCGACGGTTGCCGGAACAACGAGAGCCAAAACGAGAGCAATACGCCAGCTACGCAGGAAGGCAAGTAGCACCAGCATAGCCAGCGCAATACCGATCAGAATGCTATCCCTCGTGCTCGAGATCGAATCATTGATGTACCCGGACTGGTCGTAGAAATTCGCGATGCGCATACCACGGGGCAGCTTCATAGAAGCCAACCTCTGCTGAACGGCAAGCCCGATCGCGACGGTACTGCCTGTAGGCTGCTTCATCACGTTAATAAGGACAGCTTCACGTCCTGCGGCTGTAGTGCGGATGTATTGCTCCTGCTGAGCAGGGGTGACCGTTGCAATATCTCCAACACGGACCGGAATACCGTTCGGAGAAGCTATCGTTACAGAGGCAATTTCGTCCGTATTCTTTAGCAGCCCGTTCACCAGCGAAAGATAAAGCTGGTGGTTATTCTCAACGAGCGCCGTCGATGCCACCATATTTGTTTTTTGAATGGCATCGTTGACCTGACGAATATCGAGATGGTGGGCAAGAAGCCGGTCAGGATCGACCGTGACCCAAAACTCGCGCTGCTCTCCACCGGTGACTTCTACCTGTGCAACGCCTGGCACTTGCAAAAGGGCGGGACGAATCGTGTAGAGCGCAAGATCGCGCATTTCGATCTGCGACAGTGTATCAGAAGTTAAACTATATCCCTCAATAGGGTAGACCGAAACGTTCATCATTTGAACGCTGATCTTGGCGGTTGCCGGCAAAGTTGTTCGAATATTCGAGAGCTGGCCTTGTAAAAGGTCCATCGTCTGCATGATATTCGAACCCCAATTGAAGAAGATGTCTATCTCTGTCGAACCGCGGCTGGTTATCGAGCGGACGAGACGAGTACCGGGGACGGCGCTGATCACTGCTTCGATCGGTTTCGTCACTTCGACCATCATTCGCTCGGCCGGCTGTTCGCCATTATCAACCAGGACGACAATGCGGGGGAACGTGATGTCGGGAAAAAGCCCCACCGGCATCGAAAGCATAAGGGCAATTCCTCCTGCAACGAGTAAGATCGTCGTAAACAGGACCGCCTTTTGGTGATGCTTTACGCTTTCGATAAAAGTCACGACGTTAGCGGGCTATGGTAATGCGTGTAGAATCCGTTAAAGCATAATTACCTTCGGTAATGACGTTCATACCCGGCTTTAACTCATCGCTCTCTACAGCGACAAGGCTATCGACTTCTGTCACCGGAGTAACATCGATGCTATGTGCGATCGAATCGGTGCCGAAGGTCATTACCGATCGCTCGTTCGTTTCATCATTTCGGATTATTGCAGCTTTGGGTACGAGCATTGCGTGATGGCGCACGTCGAAGGTTATGGTTGCACTACCAACAATGCCGGTTCGAAGGCTTTGCAAAACAAAAAGCGAAAGCTTACCGAACATGAATACGACATGTGCGGCTTGCCCGGTCGAATCCGCTTGAGGCTTAATAGCGTAGACGCTTGCCGAAAGCGTTTGGTTGGGAAGCATTGGTAAGGAGACGATGGCCGGCTCGCCGATGCGTACCTCATTCATTCGTGCCATTGGTACATCGGCAACGAAGGTGATTTCACTCGGTGATACAATACTGAGAAGCTCCTGATTCTCAGAAACGAATTCTCCTGAGTTCGCAGAGCGCGTTGCGATCAGTCCGGAGATTCTTGCCCGCACCGCAACCCCATTCTGTCCCTTTTTGGCAAGCGCCAGCATTCGTTCAGCTTCCGCCCGCTCTGCAGGTGTCTTAGCATCCGCCATCATTACCTCTGCGCCCGTCTCACTGGCTTGTGATTCCTTCGACTGAATGGTAGCAAGGACCTCTCCTTCTTTAATAAAGGCACCTTCGACCCCTGTGATAGAAAGAAGTTTTCCTGCTATAGGAGAAACAATGCGTTCTCGAGCGAGAGCTTCAGTGTGCCCGGTCACCATCAGTTGTTCGGGAATGGTCCCGTCTTGAACGGTAGTGGCTCGTACGGAGACGACCGCTTGCACGTTCGAGGTTTCCTCGTCCGTTTGCCCTTTTTTTGCGCAAGCGCATACAAGAAGCGCGGCGCATAACCAGACGCTCTTACTGGCCATTTTGAGAATTCGTGTTCGCATTGGCGTTCGTATTCGTGCTCGGTTTTGCTGTAAGATGAGTAAGGTTCGCCCGGTACGTCTCGATGTCGTTCAGGATATCAAGCTCGGCGAGCTTTGTATCGGTGATCTGCTTATGAGCGTCGAGTACTTCCGACGCTAACGCACCACCGACCGCATATTTTGCTTTTTCGAGCTCGTAGGCATCCATTGCTTTTTTAAGATTATCGCGAATTTGCACGAGGCGTTCGCGTGCCGTTCGCATGAGTAGCTGCAGTTGCACTAATTGGGCCCTAAGCTCGCGCTTCTGTCTGTTCAACTCTGCTTCGAGCATTTGCGCGGCGACCTGTTTTTCCTGGACCTGTATCTTATTTAGCCCCCAATCGAGGATCGGTCCTTCGATCGTGATCCCCGCGGAGGCACCGAGCATTCCATTACGCTCGCCCGGAGGAGCGGTAAGGTTCTGGACCGAGGTCAGTAAACCTGCATCGAGGTTTATATCGATCGTTGGCTTTGTTTGCGCTTTTGCAAGTTCGATATCCAGCTTTGCGCGGTCCAGTTCATTTTGAGCGAGTGAGATCGATAACGTTATCAGCGAATCGTAATCTGCAATAGTGAACTCGGGGTTACGAAGAACCGAGTCGTAACTTCCCCGGATCGAAAAGGAAGTATCGGATGGCGATCCCATTAAAGCGGCAATTGCAAATTTTGCCTGTATCGCTTCAGCAAGCGCCTTATCCAGCGCGATCTCTTCGGTACCCAATTGCACTTCGGTTTTTAATAGATCCGTATACGCCGCTGCACCGCCTTTAAAGAGGCGTTCGACAAAATCTCGATATGCTGTAAGCTCAGCGATACTTTCCCGCTCGATCCGCGCAGTACCTTGTGCTCGAAGAGCATCTAAAAAACTCTGAGAAATTTCGAACCGAAGATTTTCCTGCGTAAGGGAAAGAGACGCTTGGGCATGCATAACGTCCAGGTCTGCCTGCTGACGTTTAAATCGCCTACCTCCTTGATAGATCGTGCCCGCAATGCTAAGCTGCCCATTTACTTGTCCTTCATTGGTGATCGCCGGATCGTAGCCCCAGTTTCGTCCCGTAGGTGCATAACTTGCTCCCGCCTTATAATGGAGTGCCGGAAAGGGTGGGAGCAATACCTCGCGTCGTCCGAGTTCTGCTTGTTGCACAGCGAGGCGAGCAGGAGGAAGTTCAGGCGATCCTGTTACAGCAATGGAATACACGGAATCCAATGTTAGCACGCGCTGGGCCCGAAGATTCGAGAAACCAGTGGCAATGAACAGCAGAACGATCGCTGTATGTTTAATAAGCTTTGCCTGGCGTTTAGGTGAGCAGAATTCCACGTTCCAAGAAAACGACAACGGCATCGATTGTCATTCCATCACAGGTGCCCTTACTGACATACTGGAACGGATGAGCCGTTATAACCAACGGTTCCAAAAGCTGTACCGAACGACCCCTTCGTTAAGCAAAAAAGCCCGCAAGGAAATCCCTACGGGCTTTTAGTAGATAATTAAGGGTCTACACTTCCAGAGTCTATACTTCGACCGCCATTTTGCCATTTCCGGAGTATGCATGCTTCGTAGCATTCTGGAATGCTTCCACGAGGTCTAACTTCTCCCAACTAAAACCTTCACGGCCAAAATGGCCATAGGCTGCGGTTTCACGATAAATTGGACGCTTAAGGTCCAAGCGGGAGATAATACCGCGAGGGGTGAGATCGACGGTACGACGGACCATATCGGCCAGTTCCGTGTCCGGTAATTTACCGCTGCCGAGCGTATCGACATTAATGGATACCGGCTCTGCAACGCCGATCGCATAAGCCAATTGTACCGTGCATTCATGTGCCAGGCCTGCAGCTACAATATTCTTCGCAACGTGGCGAGCTGCGTATGCCGCAGAACGGTCAACCTTGGAAGGGTCCTTGCCGGAAAACGCACCGCCGCCATGCGGAGCGCGTCCACCGTACGTATCTACGATGATCTTTCGTCCGGTAAGTCCGGTATCTCCGTGTGGTCCGCCAATTTCAAAATTGCCCGTCGGGTTAACGTGAATGATCATCTTTGAATCACGAAGGTGCTTCGGGATAACGTGTTCGATCACGTGCTTAATGACATCCTCTCGAATGCGAGCCTGCGTAACGTTGGGATCGTGCTGGGTTGAAATGACGACCGTATGCACGCGTTGGATCTCTCGTCCTTCGTATTCCACGGTCACTTGGCTTTTGGCATCCGGACGAAGATACGGCATCAGCTTTGGCTCGTGCTTGCGAATATCGGCAAGGCGTTCGACCAGCTTGTGCGCGAATGAAATAGCAGCCGGCATATACTCCGGCGTTTCGTCCGTAGCATAGCCGAACATCATGCCCTGATCGCCGGCGCCACCGGTGTCAACGCCCATTGCAATGTCAGGCGATTGGGAATGGATAGAGGTTAACACGCCGCATGAATCAGAATCGAATCGGTATTCCGCTTTGGTGTAACCAATACGAGCGATAACCTCGCGAGCAACTTCTTCGACATTCACATACGCTTTCGTAGTTACTTCTCCGCCCACAACGACCAGTCCCGTTGTAACGAACGTTTCACACGCGACGCGGGAGTTCGGGTCCTGTGCTAAGATCGCATCGAGGACGGCATCGGAAATTTGATCGGCTACCTTATCCGGATGGCCTTCGGAGACTGATTCTGAAGTAAAAAGATATGACATGCGGCGTTCTGAACGAATATAAAATATGGTATTACCTGGTGGTATTCCCAAGTATCAATGCACAACCGCAGACCGATACTCTCGGTTCGTTTTTAGGCTTTCCGTGAACCGCTTAAATCACCGCAAAATAATAGGTAGCGAGCGGATTCCTTTTGCTGTAGAAAGTACACAGAAATAAGCGCCAGGTGCAAGCCCTTGTGTGTCAAAGTGCAGGCTGTGATCCGGTAGAACGGTATTATTGAGAATGCTGGCAACCGTTCGGCCACAAACGTCGCATATGGTAAGGGTCGCAGGAAGACCGTTCGTGGAAAGGGTAATATCCAATTCGCTGCTGGTAACTTGTGCTGAAAGAGAAAGCTCCGGTGACGCCAACTGTGCCAATATCGAGGAATTGATCGCCGGCTTGGTCGGCTCTTTCAAGACTCTGTACGAGGTAAGGAAGGGTGCTTGGACGTCGTATACAACCTCATTCTTTGCGGTCACTTCCGTCATCAATTGCGATGCCATGCCCCAGCCGATTAGCGTATTGCCATTGGGGAAGCGCTGGACGGAGCCCATCGCCATTGATTGTATCGGTGGATCATGAGCAAATTGCCAGACCATCGTTGCCTTCTTCGCCGATTCATCCACCTTATATTCAACGGCTCTACTCGCGGAGTTCGAAAGGAACGTTGAATTATCGAAGAGAATGATATGGCCGTTGGGAAGCCAGCGAGCATTATGCTGCGCGTTGAACCACCGCGAATCGCCAATAAGTGAGAATTGATTTTCAGGGCCTCCAAGCCGCCAGATAATATCCCCGGTAGAGCCGTTGATCTTAGTCAACTCAGACATCGTGCGATTCGACAGCAGGTAATCTCCATTCGAATCCACATCGATCGAATTGGCATGTTCAAAATCCAGCAGGGGTCCCATTGCATAATCGATCAGGCCGTCGAGAATATTATAATGGTCGATGCCACGCCATTCAAAGATCTCATTGCCATCGCGGTCAAACGTTTGGATGACGGAGCCAGTGACGTTGACACTGGAGGGTGCTCCCGGAATAAGCTGGGAAAGATCGATCGTCGATATGGAAGAAGCAAGGACGCTATAACCATGATCGTTATAAACTCGCAACTCATGCCCATCCATCGTATAGCCGTTGCTGGCTGTAAAAGTATCGATGATATGGAAATTCGAATCGATGCCGTAGTAAATACTATGTGGGCTATCAAAATAGGTTAATTCACCATTTCCCTGCTTTTCAAAGTCAAGGGCGCCGTGGATGAGTGCGGAATCGAGTATCTGCCCTTTTTCATCGAGGACCAGCAGGTGATCGGATATCTGAGGCAACGGTGCGATCACAGAGAGATATATCTTCCCCGGTGTTGGATTCTTTGATACCTGCGTCAGGAAGATGGTACTCCAATTTGTCGAGTCAGGTGGAGGAGGTGGAGGTGGTGGTGGCGGTGGCGGAGGAATGCTATCTGCCTTCGTTGGTGACTCCACACCATGAGCGGCTAATGTGAGAAGTGATCCATAGGATGAACTCGAGTAAGTGGAAAATGAAAAATTATCGGTGACTGGCTCCATGTTCTCGTCGGTTCGGACATAGTGTACCGTGACTGTCTCGTTAGGCTCGAAAGGACTCTGCGGAGAGAATATGACGGTGCGTCTATCGTACGATAATCGAATGGTGCCATCATGGCGACCCGAGTGCGATCCAACGACGGTAAATGTCCCGACCGATTTCGATATCTCGACCGGAACCTCGAGTGTAAGACCGATTCGAGTCACTACCGGAACGTCCTTAGCCCCATCGATCGGGTATTGGCGAAGTATCCCGTGAACGCTGCCAATGCTGCCGGCGTAAAGCCGGGAAGAAATTACTAAAAAGAATATTACAAAGAAAAATGCAAATCTGCGATTGTCGAGAGAGTATGTCATCGCTGTATCATTAACGAGGTAAACTGCTTACAGCGAAGTCAAAGGTATATATTAAATGCCTTTAGGGGTGATATATAACATAGGACTTTTCCCTTATTTAAGGGAATAGAAAACCATTACAATTAGAAAAACTTAGTGGTAAATAACTGATATCTTACCCGCCCCGCTGGACACATGGAGCGTCAAAATAGGGCTATTCGAGCGATCGAATCCCGGACTGGTGTAATAGCCTCCCCGGCGTTGGGCAAGGCCAGCGAAGGAGAAGGAGCTTAAGAGGCCGTCATCGGAGAATACCTGAACTCGGGCTGCGGTTGCTGGGATCGTAACGGAACATACGCCTAAGCCGAGTTCGACCACGGCGTCCATATTATGCGTCAAACGGCCATCGAACGCAAGGTGATAGCTTCCCACCGCGCCGTGAAAGTTAAAGCGGTCACTATTTAAATTCGAAAGTCCGACAAACGTACATTGGCCAATACCAGCACGAAGCGAACACGATCGCATGGACTGAGTATTGGGCTGATTGCAGTAAATAACCGCGCGGGAAGCGCCCGTCTCGATCGCCGCCGAGGTAAGGGCGAGGCCTGTCAGGTCGATCGACGATTCACCGAATCCCAGGTCGGCGGTGAAATCCATTGGGATATCACGGCTTAAGTGAATTCGGGTACTGGCCGACGATTCCGGCTTAACATACGTGCCGCCATCGGTGGATATTACTGTAAATCGCGGATGAACCAGGGGTGGAGGAGCGAGCGGGGGAAGCGAGAAGGAGAACGATGAAGGATGGATCGGGCTGCCTTGATCGGATTCAAATACGGGGGCGCTGACCGTTGAAAATCCCGACTTTGCATACCACATTGCTATCGGCGGCTGGCCCAGCATTCCCTCGTCCGTCCCGACGCCGATACGAAGGAGGCCAACATAGTCCGGGCGCATGCCGTAGCTCCACTGGCAATTATGCGCATTGGCATCTTCATCCAGCGATTCGATCGTAGCTACATCGGATTGATTCGTACCAGCCTGAAGATCGACCGAACCATAGGGAGCGTCCAGCTTAAAAACAAGGCGCTGCTCCGAACCTTTGCGAGCGATATGAGTCGTAAAATAGCGTTCGATGGCGGCGGCTAATCCGGTGATCGAGCCAAGGGTCAGGACGCTCAGAGCGGCAATTTTCCAGCGCGACCCGCCGCTCCGTAGCATGGGGCGTTTCGAGATAGAGCCGTTGTCCTGTACCGGTACTGTCACGAGGGCTATGAATAAATGAAATGCAGGGTAAGGCACGACCAAAATGCACGTATCCTGCAAAATAGCCGAATTTCAACATTTAGGCTACGGTAGAGGGGGAGGGATGTTTCAAAACAGGGCGAAAATGGTTCACACCTCCGCTGCTCATGCCAGAGCTACTTGTAGGAAACAAGCTTTCGAGTATAGTTTAGGTTGGTCGAATTCAGTTGTGTCGTGATGGTATCTGTGCCTGTTTGAACGAGTTCATCTTTCACGAAAAAGTGAAGATCGTAGGAATACCAAAAGCGGTGAGTTATGATGGCCGTATCATACTGAGAGCCTGCTCGAGCAGTAGGAAACATCATTGTAATAGTCTCTATTTCGCTCACCTTCGTGCATGGAAAGGAAGACCCTGCAGCATCGATCGTTTCCTCACCTTCATACTGCGAATGAAGATATACGTGTGCACTCGGATCGACAAATCCGTTCAATTTAATGGGCGTCACGAAGCCATTCGGTCTGGGATCAAAGGATTGATGACTGGCGATGGGCAGGGGGACGGTATCACAGCCGCACGAATAAACGTCTGATAGATCGCCCGAAGGAAGAATAAGGAAATTATCCAGCGCTGAGGTCGCGATATTGCCGATCGTATCGGAATGGCGCGCCACGGTAAATCCTGAACTCGATCCACTCATCACGGTATCATACTCCGTAAGCACACAAGCACCGGTGCCATCGGCATGTGAAGCGTTCACCTGATAGACGAGTTGAGAGCCGACCTTGGGTGCCGTTGCCGGCTCGCCAGGACTGATCGCAGATTTACAGGCAAAGCTGGTTATTACTAAAATAGTGAGAGCAATTATACGCTTCATTGGAGGACCTCACACGCTTTTCTTTTACACAATAACTCTCGTCATCGCACAAAGTTACACCTGAACCACCACTAAAAATTACACCTGGACTAATCCACAAGTTACCTCAGAACCAATCCTGATCCTTTTGATTTTTCGTCACGTCTGAAGTTCAGACTTTTCTGAAGTTCAGGCACCTCGTAGCTGGGAGGTTAAGCTGTCTATGCAATCACACAACTTAACTTGATTAGCTACAATGAAACACATCTCGAAAGACATCTACCCGATGCCGCTCTTCGTGCGGCTTGAGGTTGGCGACATCGCGGCTTCCCGCGATTGGTACTCGCAAACGCTCGGATTCCTCGATCTCTACTCACTCGATGGTCCGGCTGGTGTGCCGCTGATGGTGCATCTGCGCTGGACGAAGTATGCGGATATTATGCTGGTACCGAGAACTACTCCTATTACTAAGGCAGGTGAAGGCGTTGCGGTCTACATGACCGCTGAACGAGGCGAGGTTGATGAGATCGCAAAGAGGGGAGATAATGCTGTGATCGAAGGGCCTGTTAACAGGCCGTGGAATACGCGAGAGGTCGTTCTCCTCGACCCGGACGGCTACCGACTCGTCTTTGCAGAAGGACCGGTCGACACGTCCTCGACCTTTGAAGAAGTAATGGAGCGAGCTAAACAGACTCAAACTAACACGCATAAAAGCTAAGCGGACATAAAAATTAAGCATAAAAAGAACCGTGATCTATTGGGTAACCAGGGATCGAAGATCGCCTGGCCATACTCCAATAGGTCACGGTTTATTTATCCCTTAACCTAATCTTAGCTTATCTCTTAACTAATCCTTTTTTAGCTTGTAGCAGAAGACCAAACCATTATCACGGTCCATGACGATGAGGTCGTCCTCCGGAGAGTGTAACACGGTAGCATATTCCGGACTGATCTTGTGCGTCGCGATCTCGGCGCCGCTGCAATCGTTGTTGAGAATGCCGCAGTACTTGCCCGTCTCATAGACGAGGCATTTACCGTAGGGGGTTACGCCCATCAACGTCTGGAGTGGCTCTGGACTCCACTTGTTCGCCCAGCGGCATGTCTGGTTGATCGTGACCTTACCGATCTTATCCGAACCCATCAGATAGAGATCGTTGCCACTTACGCGGATACCTTGAATGCTATCGGAATTCGAAGCATTCTTTGCAAGGCTGCCAACGTCCAACTTGTCGAGGTCGTCTTCGGTAAGCTTCCACGATGGATTTGTGAAGGCCGGTTTCGCTGCTGCGTCGCCAGTCATGAGTGGATACGCCTCGATCGCTTTTTTATCGATATTCAGCGTAGATGCAAATGCCGAAGTACCCTGAAATACGAGGTTGTTCTTCGTCGAGCGGGCAAGCAGTGTCTTCTTCGCTCCGGTTGGCGTGGGTTCGATGCTCCAATAATCATAGTAATCGTCATCGTGGTTACAGACGAACTGGACTTGAATATCGTCGGAGCCGATAGACGTAACATTCTCTTCACCAAAGTTGAAGGACTCGAGCTTGTCGCCATAAAGAACGTAGACGTCATGCGCGCCGACGACTACGTTGGTCGGTCCGATCGGTGTAGCGGTGAGATCTTTAGCGGCGTTCTTTTTGTCGCTCGATTTTGCAATGATCGGGCACGGCATGTTCTTGATCACGCTGCCATCGGCAAGACTCAAGATCACGAAGCCTTCACCATCATAATTATCACGGGAAGTCTTCGATAGCTCCGTATACATCTTGCCGCCCAGGAGTAAACTGACTTTGCCGTCACCAATTTCCAGGACCTTGACAAACCCCGCGCTTTCCTGATTGACGTTGGTGGAGGCGAGAGCGCCAGCGATATTGGGTGCGTGCTGGTTCATCGAGTTGAACGAATTATTATTACTCGCTCCCCAACCGCTTCGCGAGTTGTAGCTGCCGGCTCTCGACAGCCCGCGGTTGACTGCATTCGTTACGATCGTAAGAGCTACGGTCTTGAGGATCGCAAGGGTAGAGCTGGACTTGTGGTGACCTGGTGCATAGGAGCCATCCTGTTCGGCCAGTATCTTGGTCCAGGCGATGGCACCCGTCTTCATATTCACTTTGGAAATTCCGATCTTGCCATCTTTGTGGTAGGACATGAGCAATCCATCGTTGCCGGTTTGATCGATCAGGGTGAATTGTTCGGCCAGACCCGGGATTTCATCCTCTTTGGTCTGCCACATCTGGGCGCCGCTCTTACCATCATACAGCGTTTGCTTATTATGGTCGCTCGTTAACAGATACAGAGCATTGTTGCCAGCCACCGGAATGTAGACGTCCGGATCGTCAGGGCTGACGGGAATAAGAGCGTCGATATGCTGGGTCGGTAAGTTCACGCTGGCGAAATTCTTGTCCAGCATGATGAGCATCTGGTCGCCCTGAACGAAGAAATGTTTGTACACCGAACCATTGATACCATTCGAACTTGTGCCGATCTTATAGGCGATCTTATTATTCTTCGTATCGAGAAAATACGCGGTGTCGGCACCACGGCGCGACCAGATCATCGTCATATCTCCATCGGTCTCATATTTTACGACCTTGATCGGCTCTGATGATTGATAGAGGATCGTCTGCTTTTCGAGATCGATAAGTTGGAAGCCATCATCCCAATAAAAAATACCGACGTTACCCCAGAAATGAGGTTTCAGGGTATCCGTTTCGGGAAGTGCTTTTGAGTCCCAGCGGAGGTCCTTCCAGGATTCGCCAATGATCGGGAGCGTCTTTACCGTCTTGCCCGAATTCACATCAATGAACTCGTACTGATTTCCAAGTCCGTAAACGAAGATGGAATTGTTGATGAACTTACCGCTGAAGCCCGGTATGTATTTTTCGAGATCGCGCGACCAGCGCAATGTGCCGGTCGTGGCGTCGTAGCATTGAAAGCTCTTCTTCGTAAATAAGATGAGCGTCTTGCCGTCGTCCGAGATCGAAGGCGTGTAAATGGACATGTCCAGATTCAACTTCCAGGCTTGCGCCATCGAGGAATGGGGACGAAGAGCGATCGAACTTAATACTAGCAGGAGTACCGCAAGTTTACGGAACATAGGGTTATCTGAATTAAGGTTAAAGGAATAGGAATCGAAAACTCTGGGACGCTTAGTAGCCAAGCGTCATGATGATGTAGATCGCCGAGGGATTATCGATCGTCTCGGTCACGCCATTCGTCGTAGCATTGTAGCCCGAACCGATTGCATGAACGTACCGGAATTTGAGCAGACCAAAGCTCGAGTGGCGTTCGCCTAAGTTGATCTCGGCCATCCATGCCGGATTGCCAAAGGAGTGGCTGTCGGCATCGCCCTGTATCGAGAGGAACATGTGATACATGTAGCCGATACCTCCTGTGAAACCAACGGCGGTGCCGTCGTTGCCTTTCCATGTTGCATCGTTATTGAATTTGAAGGTCGCAAAGATCGGAAAGGTGATATCCGCGGATTGCTGATTGGAGGTAAAGTCGCTTTGGGTGTTAGGTGAAATGCCAAGCGCAATGCCAGGCATTAGTCCTACCGAGGCGTGCGGAAAGACTTCCTGGATCGGGAAGTTAAAGTCCACCATGCCGCCGTAATGTCCGACACTGGCGGTACTATTGAGGTCAACGCCGTTCTGGTGACTAACGACATTCGATGTAAATCCGCTAATGCCTGCTCCGATGTCCGGCCTCGAAAAATATTTCCAAATACTTTGAGCCGAAGCAGAACGAGCCGCAAAAAATTGGGACGCAGGAAATAGGAATAGCAATACAATGGTACTGCGAAGGGACGTATTCATAGGGTCGTAGCAAAAATGAATGGTAACACACTCGCACAAAACAGCGCGATACCTCTAAAACGAGTGAGCTACTTACAACCTGACAGGGACCTGTAACTTTTTGAGGGAATAAAATGCGTGTTGCGACAAAATCTCCCGGGGTTTTGAGGCCAGGGCTAAATCCTCATCCTGGGTCTTGCGACCCAGGCTAAATCCTTTCGTCGCTCCGCGACTTCACCGCTGCGAAGCAGCTATGATAATCTAGCGTTGGCTCAACAAATCCTCCAGGTTTGCGACTTTCATCGCTCCGCGACATACTGCTGCGGAGCAGCTATGAGGATTTAGCCTCGGGCGTAAGCCCGAGGAAATTAGGTTAGTAAATATTTTCGATCGTATGGTATACCAGAGGCATCGAGTATTCCAACGATCTCATCCTCGAAGGTTTTGCCTTTGTGATGTTTTTCCTGGTTATGAATGTACCGCTCAACCGAGCGCGTTGCAGAAGGACTCACCGAAATAGCGCAATATCCTCGTTGCCATTCGAACGGTGCGCCGATCACCTCATGCACCCAGCGCGATGAATTTGTCTTGATCGTTCGAAGCAAATCTTTAACAGCGACATCCCTCGAGATGAGCGTAAGCAAATGGATGTGGTCTTCAATACCGCCTGCGGCTAAGAGTGTATGGTGATCTTCGCGTAGAATGCCTCCAATGTAGCCATAAAGCCGATCCTTCCATTCTGGTTGGATGAGTGGCTCTCGATATTTGGTGCTAAAAATGAGATGAAGAAACAAAGAAGAGTAGGAGGAGGGCACGATCGTTTCCTTTCTGGACGAGGGAGTTCGTTTGTGCAAAATTACGAAATGATCTCGTCCTAATGTTTCCTCGCGCTTGCGCCCGAGGCTAATCCTAAAACCTGGGGCCTGCGCCCCCGGCTAATCCTCATACCTGGGGCTTGCGCCTGAGGCTAAGTCCTCATAGGTGCTCCGCAGCAGTAGGTTGCAGAGCGACGAAAGGTCTTAGTCGGGATCGCAAGTTCTCATAGCTGCTTCGCAGCAGGAAAGTCGCGGAGCGACGAAAGGACTTAGCCTGGCGGCGCAAGCCCCAGGGATTCGTGGTGCGGCAATTCAAATGATTAGGGCTCAATCTTCATCAGCTTTCCGCTCTGCGCCCATTCTCCGGCACGCACAACATACCAATACGCACCGGGTGGCAGGGTAGAGCCATCAATCTCGATCTCATTCTGGCCGGCGTTGCATTCGCGCTCGATCGTTCGAACGATGCGACCGGTGACGTCGAAGATACTCAGAGAGGTCCTTTCTCTAATCGGATTCCATAGTAATATGGAGGTTCGGTCATAGAATGGATTTTGAAGAATGTTATAGGAGCGATCGTATTTAAACTCTTCAACACTCAGAGGATATGCTGGCCAAAACACTTTTATCATGCAGGTCACAAGGGAATCGATACCATTGTGATGAATTCGAGCAAAAACACGTAACGAATCAAAGCTGCGATAGTTTTTGGTTGATAATTGCAGTTGTAATGGATGCCGTTTGGTAAATGGATGGGCCACAAATTGAGAAATGGGATTAATAGAGTCGAAGACCTGTAAAGTACATGAGGAATGATTGGTAGCCTCTGCACGAAATTCGTCAAAGATAGTAGTATCCGCGATATTATTCCAGAATTGAGGTTCACAGGTCGCTTGGTAATAAGTACTATCTTTACTAGGACGCATGGTTATTGTAAAGAATTTGGGACGGACCATCACAATAGAGTCAGATACACCCACTGCAGAAATAGTTACACCGGCTGAGCCGTTAACCATCTGGCAGTGCGACATTCCTCCAAACTCGAAATTCCAGCCAAATCCTTCTTTCTTGACACCTGCTGCTCGACAAGTAAAGACTACATCTCCATCTGGTATTGCATTGCGTCCCATCTGGCTCTCCACGAAAAGATCTGTATCGCTGGTGCCACCAAAACTGATTTTCGTAATATAACAATCGGTTTGCGAATAATAGGAAACCTGACCAATAATCCCTGTATCTCCAACGACGAGCGTATCTTTTGGCCCGCTATAGTAGATCGAGATCACTTGTGCCTCCAAACGAGAGCTAAGTAAGAGTAGCAAAAGTATAAGAACTGATTTGACCATACACAAAAATACAACAATAAAATTATCTCGAATAGGTCAAAAAGATCTACCTCAAGGAAAGTCTAAAGTCTTTAGATTTATAGCGCCGAATTCAATCAAGGCTCAATCTTCATCAGCTTCCCGCCCTGCGCCCATTCTCCGGCACGCACGACATACCAATATGCGCCCGGAGGTAGGGTAGAGCCATCGATCTCGATCTCATTCTGGCCGCCGTTGCATTCGCGCTCGATCGTTCGAACGATGCGGCCGGTGCCTTCGAGGAGTTTAAGTGTTAATAGTTTACGTTCCGAAATTTGAAGGGATATCCTGGTCTTAGATGTAAACGGATTGGGTAAGCAAGCGCCAGAAGGTTCTTTGGTTGGGTCACTTACAACCGATGGAAGATCCCAATGGACAGATGGATAGAACCACATGACGGTGTCAACATTACCGTGGCGGATTCGAACGCTTAGAGCAAGAGAGGATAAGCTTCGATCAGGCTGGCTTAAAAAAGAGAAAGTTAGCATATGCTTGCGGGCGAATGGATGTGCTCGGTATTCTGTGATGAGGAGAGATGAATCCACAACTTGAAGGGTACAAGCTGTATTATAAAAGGAAGCAAAAAAATCCGAAAAGATCGTAGTGTCGGAGATTGGATTATCGAACGACAACTTGGAGAGACCTATAAACTGACCAGGAATTAGCGAGTCTGGCCTCATCGTAATTGTCCACACTGAGGGTCGAATTTTTACGAAAGAATCTGACATTGCAGTAGCAGGTACAAAACCTTGAAGTGTTTGCCAAAAACCTGGGCAACTTCGATTGCCGGGACACCAAGCATTTCCTACTAAATGGCCTGTATCCGGTCCTATCACTGTGGGGTGAAAATATACTTTTACGTCGCTGCCGATAAAGTCCGCTGAAAATTGACCACTTTGACTTTCTACCCGTTGCCATGTCGCTGTACAATTATCACAATAACTGCTTACGAAAGCACTGTATTGAGCAATCAACGCAGTATCACCTACAATAACAGAGTGGGCAAAGAAGAGAGAGTCAACTTGATATCGAAACTGAGCATGGACTCGTTGAGAGATTAGAATTAGGAGGGAAGCACATAACCCGGCCAGAGGGAGACCTTTCATAACACATCAATTGAGATTTGCTACATCAATGCAAAGATAACTATTCTTTACTCTTTGGGGTAGGCAATTCTAATTGCTTAATCAAATTTCCGAATTTTGGGGAACTCGCCAAAATTCATTTCATGAAATTACAACGCAAAACACAAAACAAAATAATTCGGCATTCCGCCTAAAGGCAAAGTAAAAGGGGCGTGTACTTTGGTACACGCCCCTTTGCAAATAAACGAGTTAGCGAATTCGGCTTACTCTTCCGTCATCGGAGGGATCTCGCCCGGAGCCGGCGGGGCCGGTTCGAGCATTTCCTCTGGCAGGTCGAAGTGACCGAGTTCTTTCGGGCTTGGTGCCTGCTCAACGAGCTTCGCGAGATCGACCTCGCCGGTAGCGCCCTTCTTGCGTCCGCGGCCCTTGCCGGATTCGGCGTCACGGCGCTTCTGCATTTCTTCGAGCGTCTCCTTCGGGATCGGGTGCTTCGCGTTGAACTCCTCGAGTGCCTGGCGGTCCTGCGACTTGAGCCACTCGGTCGCCGAAAGCACGATCTTCTTATTTTCGGAGTCGAATTCGATAACGCGTAGGTTCAGCGTGTCATCGATCTTGAACGAATCCTGAATATTCTTGATCGGGAAGAAGGCCAGCTGCGAGATCGGTACGAAGCCGTCGACGCCCATCGGAAGTTCGACGATAACGCCCTTCTCGATGATGCGGACGATCTTGCCTTCGGTGTCCTTGCCCTCGCCGTAAACGGTCTCGAGGTTATCCCACGGATTATCGAGCACCTGCTTGTGACCAAGCGAAATGCGGCGATTCTCGAGGTCGATACCTAAGATCATAACGTCGATCTCTTCGCCCTTCTTCAGGACTTCGCCTGGGTGGCGGACCTTCTTGGTCCACGACAGATCACTGATGTGCACGAGGCCATCGACGCCCGGTTCGAGTTCGATAAATGCGCCGAAGTTGGTAAGGTTGCGAACGATACCGCGGTGCTTGGAGCCCATCGGGTACTTCTCGAGGAAGAGCGTCCACGGATCCGGCTCGAGCTGCTTGAGTCCAAGCGAGATCTTCTTCGAATCCTGATCGATGTTGAGAATGACCGCTTCGGTATCCTGACCCATAGAGAGGATCTGCGATGGATGCTTGATATGCTGCGTCCACGACATTTCGCTGACGTGGATGAGACCTTCGATGCCCTTCTCGAGCTCGATAAAGGCACCGTAATCGGTCATCGAAACGACTTTGCCCTTAACACGCTGGCCAACCTGGTAGCGCTGTTCGATCTCGGCCCACGGATGCGGCGTAAGCTGCTTCATGCCGAGCGAAATACGCTTCTTGTTCTCATCGTAATCGAGCACGACGACGGTAACGACCTGATCGAGCTTGATAACCTCGCTCGGATGCGAGACGCGGCCCCAGGAAAGATCGGTGATGTGGACGAGTCCATCGACGCCGCCAAGATCGACGAATGCGCCGAAGTCGGCGATCGCCTTGACGGTACCTTCGAGTACTTGACCACGCTCCAAACGCTCGACGATCTCCTTGCGCTGATCCTGCAAGTGCTCTTCGAGGAGTACCTTGTGCGAAACGACGACGTTCTCGTTCGGGAAGTTGATCTTCACGACGCGGACATCGAGCGTGCGGCCAAGGAATGCGTCGAAATCGCGGACCGGCTTGACGTCGATCTGGCTGCCTGGCAAGAATGCTTCGACACCGAGAACATCGACGACCATACCGCCCTTGATGCGGCGCAGGCACTTTGCGGCGAGCACTTCGCCCGACTTCTGTGCTTCGACGATACGCTGCCACGTACGAGTGAACTCAGCACGCTTACGGCTAAGCACGAGGCGGCCTTCGCGGTCCTCGATCGATTCTAAATAAACTTCTACTTCGTCGCCTGGTGCGACGTTTGGCGTCTGACTAAATTCGCTGCGCGGAATGACGCCTTCGGATTTGAAGCCGATATCGACGGTCACTTCGCCATCGCCAACGTAGACGACGCGACCCTTGATGATCTCGCCATCTTTAAGTGTCGAGAGGGCAGAGCCATAGAGGCGCTCGAGTTCGGCGCGCTCATTAGCGGAATAGCCACCGCCGAGCTTGCGCTTCGGATCGATAATCGTGAAATTTGCGCGGCTCGATGATACCGTGGGTCTGCGGACCGTCCGCTCTTTTACCGTTACCTCGCCCTTGGCCGGAACGGTGTTCGGATTTGCGTCCGTCACGAGAGTCGGCGTTGCACCGGTTGTGGTGCCATCCGGAATAGCTGGTTGGCCAGTAGGAGCATTGTGTTCGAGGACTTCTGCCCCGTGAGTTGCGGGCTCATGATGCCCATTGGTTAAAGCACCGTTTTCGATGCTTGCAGTGTCCGTCACTGCGGACGAAGTTTGTTCTGCGAATTCAGTCATTAGAAATGTTAGTTATCGGGCCGGAAAATGGTTAAATAAATCGGCTTCTTGAACTGCCCGTAATGTCCTCAAAGCCGCGTCAAATAGCCTCAAAGATAGGTTCTGTAAAACCTTCTATGAGGGCGTGCCACAACCGAAGCAGGGGGTAAGAAGTGCCCTTCCCCATGAGGCTGTGAGGCAAGTTAGGAAGCTCTGCTAAAATCGCTTAATTTAGCTCAAAAAGCAGGGTTTGGAGAGCCTTGGCAGGGATTTCGCAGTGATTGACGATTATGGTCATCACTGACATTCGGGATCTCGAGCGGTTGGCAAGAAAACGTTTGCCGAAAATCGTCTCAACGTATGTGGAAAATGGCGGCTATGAAGAAGAAACGCTCCGCCGTAACCGGGATGATCTCAAAGCATTTTCCCTCGTACCTCGAATATTGAATGATGTTTCCGAGCGGTCATTAGTGTGTGATATGGCAGGGACGCATGCCTCCATGCCTATCGCGTTGGCACCGGTAGGCGCGTGTGGGCTGACGTATCCGAATGGAGAAGTCGAAGCAGCGATTGCGGCGAAAGATGCAGGAGTACCATTCTGCCTGAGCACGCTTTCCATCGCAACGATCGAGGATGTGGCAAAGGCAACTCGCTGGCCGTTCTGGTTTCAGCTCTACATGATGAAAGAGAAGCGTGTCACGGAAGCGCTTGTAGAGCGCGCCTATGCTGCCAATTGCTCCGCACTGGTAGTAAGTATGGACCTTCATGTTCGGAGCCAACGCCATGGCGAACAGAAGCATGGCCTCGAGGCGCCACCGAAATTCAATCTACCCAATATTATGGATGCGCTTACCCATCCTCGCTGGCTTTTCTCGATGATCCGCAGTAAGCGTAGGACGTTTGGCAATCTTATCGGTCTGGTAAAGGACGCGAAAAGTATTTCGAAGATCACGAAGTGGCTGGAACGGCAATTCGATCCGACGCTGTCGCTGAAAGATATAGAATGGGCGCGGAGCGTTTGGCCCCGAACGCTGCTTATCAAGGGTGTGCTAAATGCTGAAGAGGCGCGTCAGTGTATAGAGCATGGCGCCGACGGGGTAATTGTCTCTAATCATGGTGGTCGGCAGGTTGATGGAGCAGTCTCCACGATCTCAGTCTTGCCGACTATCGTTGATGCCGTAGCTGGAAAAGGATTCGTGTTCGTTGATAGTGGAATTCGATCGGGAATTGATGTCCTGAAAATGCTGGCGCGCGGGGCTGATGGTTGCCTTATTGGGCGGGCGTATTTGTATGGTCTTGCAGCGATGGGCAGGAAAGGGGTCCTTAAGGCCCTGGATATTATCCGCACCGAGCTTGACCAGAATATGGCATTATGCGGCGTCCGGGATATAAAGCAGCTGCCGGCCGGCCTTATGGTCGAAAGTAGACAGTCCCTGCCTACTTTCTCTCATTAAAGATATTGGCCTATTAATCCTGTTTTGCTTGATTCCTAGTCAGCATTTCCCACCACGTCCCACTGGCCCGCAAGTTGACCGTATCCTGTCAGTTGGCCATCATCTAATACATTAAAGGCCAATGTTTTAACGATACTTCATTAAAGTAAGGAATCAACGGACTGCCCTTTGAGACAGAGGTAATTAGGATTCGATTATAATATTTGGTAAGTACGCAAGTCCATGAAGATTCTTAAGTTCAGATCACTAACTTCGTTTGCCATCCTTCTGGCCGCCCTCGGATGCCTTCCCGAGATCGGTACCGCACAGTATTTCCAGTCGATGCCATCGCATAGCGCTCGTCAGGTCATGAAAGCAAGTGGTCGGGATTCCGTCATTGTAAACCGGCTTACGCCGTTCGACCTTCCGAAGACGAACGATACGATCAAGTTTGTTTATCATGAGCCGATGCCGGATTCGATCATGCCGCGCAGTGCCATTGTAATTGGCACGATCGCTCTTCAATTTGAAAACGAAGAAGACGTCGTTCCGGCGCTCGAAAAATTTGCTCGCAATGCCGGTGCGGATTGGATCGTATCCTTTCAGGAGCCAAAAGCGGCGTTAACCGGCGATCATTGGAAGGTCTATCGCTCGACGGCTCTCTTATTACATGTGCTCGATCCAAACTTCATCAATCAATCGGATATTTCCTATTCATACTACGAGCAGAGTAATCTGAATAATTATGCGGCCGTAAACCAATGGTACGATGCATACGGACGGCGGTTAGGCTTTAAGACGGATCAACCGGCGGATACTCCTATGAGCGATCAGGATCGGGAAAATCCGGACCGACAATCGACAAAATAAGTTTTAACGCAGCAATAAAACAGATTGAGAACCAGACAGAACGACAAAGGGCAGCGAGAATTCGCTGCCCTTTCTATTGATCGTCGATGGGTATCGTAACGATCTTTTCTGTCGGGGCGAGAGGATTCGAACCTCCGACCCCCTGGTCCCGAACCAGGTGCTCTACCAGGCTGAGCCACGCCCCGATTGCCAGTGCTTAGTTCTAAGTGCTGAGTGCTTGGTCCGAGTGATAAATCGGGAAACCCAGATAAGCGGGCCGTATAACTTTAATGCAAGGCGTTGAGTTCGAACCACTCAATACTTAGAAGTCAGCACTTTAAAATAAAAAGCGCTTCGGCGTCATCGTGTGTGGTGAGAGAATTGGTCCTCCCTTTAGTGAAACATCACGCGACCTCCGAAGCGCCCCTCTCGTTCAATATGCCCTGTGGTCAGCAGGGCAACTCAGGTTAGCTTCGAACCGTGACCATTCAAGCTCATGCGTCTTGTCTGGTCGCCAGTCTGGCTATAAAATCAGTTGTCAATTCTTTAGAACACCGGATGAACTTTGCTTCATCAGGTTGCCCGGATAACAGCCCGCAAATTCGGGTTGGTTTCCGGCATTTGCCGATATTTAGTGATAGTTACAATTTAATACACGAAAGACCAAAATGCAAGTGGCTGCATCCAATTTTTTTATAAATCTTTAGCGACTTCGTTTTCTCTCCAGTGGGACTAAAGCCCGAGGACACTACTAATATAATACAAAAAAGCCGGGAGGCGTGAAATTCGTTTCGACCCCTTATAAAAGCTTGTCAAATCAGGCGATTCTCAGCCTTTTTGATTTTCAAAACTTTTCATAGCACTTTTGCGTACAAGGTGCCGGTTTTCGCCCGCGGTGCTCCATGATCCGCATCGAATGAGCGGCTACACACATTCCGGTTTTACCAAGACATGAACCCTGTACTTACGACTTCCGCACGGTTTCAAGACCGACACATTGGTCCGAACGAACACGATCTTGAGCGCATGCTCCAAACGGTTGGCGCACGATCGCTCGACGATCTGGTCGACCAAACGGTTCCGCGCTCCATTCAACTAAAACACTCACTCGATCTAAAGCCGGCCCTTACCGAGGCGGAATTCCTCGCCCATATAGCAAGCCTGGCAAACAAGAATAAAGTATTCAAGTCGTATATCGGTATGGGATATTACGACACGATCGTACCCCCGGTCATTCTACGGAATGTACTCGAGAATCCGGGTTGGTACACGCAGTATACGCCATATCAGGCTGAAATATCGCAGGGCCGACTCGAATCACTCCTCAATTATCAGACGATGATCGTGGACCTTACGGGTCTTGAGATCGCGAACGCTTCGCTGCTCGATGAAGGCACCGCTGCTGCGGAGGCCATGCATCTGATGATGGCGATTCACAAAGATCATAACGCAAAAACGATCTTTGTTTCAGAAAATATTTTCCCGCAAACACTCGATGTGGTCCGTACGCGTGCCGGCGTGCTTGGTGTGAACGTCGTCGTTGGCGATCACGCAACATTTGAATGGACACCGGACGTATTCGGTGCAATCGTTCAGTATCCGGCGGGGGACGGAGAGATTTACGATTATCGAAGCTTCTGCGAAGCTGCACATGCCAATGGTTCGCTTGTGACTGTTGCATGCGACCTTATGAGTTTATTGCTTCTAACACCGCCTGGAGAATTTGGCGCGGATGTCGCGGTGGGTTCTAGCCAACGCTTCGGTGTACCGATGGGGTATGGTGGTCCTCATGCGGCTTTCTTCGCTACTCGCGATGAATACAAGCGTTCGATGCCCGGGCGTATTATCGGTCTTTCGATCGACGCGAATGGTAATCCTGCCTATCGCATGGCGCTCCAGACTCGCGAACAACATATTCGTCGTGATAAAGCGACGAGTAATATTTGTACTGCTCAAGCATTGCTGGCCAATGTTGCGGCGATGTATGCCGTCTATCATGGTCCGAACGGTTTGAAAGTAATTGCCGAACGCATTCATGCCCTGACGTCGCTTCTCGAAGTGGGGCTGAAAGAGATCGGCTTCCAGGTCGAGACAAAGCATTATTTCGATACCTTAAAGATCAAAACGGAGAGCGTTGCGCAATTGGAAGCCGTTCGCCGTGAAGCGGTGAATGCAAAGATGAACTTCCGATATTTCGACGAACACGCGGTCGGTATTTCTATCGATGAGACCACCACCGTACACGATGTGATGTCGATCATTGGGGTGTTTCATCATGCCATTTCTTCCTCGACCAATGGGGTGATGACCTATCTTCCATCGCTCGAAAAGAAGATCCGTACTCAGCACGACTCGCCGTTCGCAAGAACCTCTGGTTATCTTACGCACCCGACATTCAATAAGCATCACTCCGAAACGGAGATGCTTCGCTATTTGAAACAGCTTGAGAATAAGGATTTCTCGCTTACGCATGGAATGATCCCGCTCGGAAGCTGTACGATGAAGCTTAACGCCACGACCGAGATGATCCCGGTGACGTGGCCGGAGTTTGGTGGACTGCATCCCTTTGCGCCGCTCGATCAGGCCGAAGGCTATCTAGAGATGTTCAGCGAACTTGAAACGATGCTAAAGAAGATCACAGGCTTTCATGCAATTTCATTGCAGCCGAACGCTGGTGCACAGGGAGAATATGCGGGACTTTTGGTTATCCGTGAGTATCACAAGAGCCGGGGTGAGAGTCACCGCGACCTCGTTCTTATCCCGGCCTCTGCCCATGGTACCAATCCAGCGAGTGCCGTAATGGCTGGTATGCGCGTCGCCGTTGTGAAGACGGACGAGCGTGGAAACATTGACGTCAAAGATCTTCGTGAAAAGGCAGAAGCCAATAAGGCTCAACTCGCAGCTCTAATGGTGACGTATCCCTCGACGCATGGCGTATTCGAAGAGAGTATTAAGGATATCTGTAAGATCATCCACGATAATGGGGGACAGGTCTACATGGATGGCGCTAATATGAATGCGCAGGTCGGACTAACCAGTCCAGGCGCCATTGGAGCAGATGTTTGCCACCTTAATCTTCATAAGACCTTCTGCATCCCGCACGGCGGTGGTGGTCCAGGAATGGGTCCGATCGGTGTAGCACAGCACCTTGCGCCGTTCTTGCCAGGTCATGCCGTGGTTAAGACCGGCGGCGATCATGCCATCGGTGCTGTCAGTGCGGCTCCGTGGGGAAGTTCGAGCATCCTCGTGATCTCCTACGCCTATATTGCAATGATGGGCGAGGATGGCCTTCGACGTGCTTCACAGTTTGCGATCCTGAATGCGAATTACATTAAGTCGCGTCTGGATAACTATTACTCGACACTCTATGAAGGAACACATGGTCGCGTAGCGCACGAGATGATCCTCGATATGAGAGGCTTTAAATCCAGCGGTATCGATGTCGAAGACATTGCAAAGCGCCTAATGGACTATGGCTTCCACGCGCCGACGCTATCCTTCCCGGTTGCGGGTACGCTGATGGTCGAGCCGACCGAGAGCGAGCCACTCGAAGAACTCGATCGATTCTGCGATGCAATGATAGCAATTCGTAAAGAGATCGAAGAAGTTGCGGAAGGGAGCACGGATAAGAATGATAATGTCTTGAAAAATTCACCGCATACGGCTGAATCGGTGATCGCAGACGACTGGAAGCATTCGTACGGACGAGAGAAGGCAGCGTACCCTGTAGCGGGACTTCGCTCCCTCAAATTCTGGCCGAGCGTCGGTCGAGTAAATAATGCCTATGGTGATCGTACGCTCATTTGCACATGCCCGCCGATCGAGGCGTACGATCATGCTACGTCATTAGAAACTCAGGCCGAACTGGCCTGAGCTGGGTCTTAGGCAACTTCTTCCTTATGTTGCCGAGCACCATGCCAATATTTGCGTTGCAAGTCACGTAACTCTTCACGAGCGGCTGCTGGATCATTCAGCAGCCGTTCTGCTATATGAGTGACGTACTCAGGAGTGAACCCATACGTATCGAGTATTTTCTCATACGGTGATGACACGCCGAAGTGATCGACTGAAAGGGAAGCCCCCTGGGTACCGACCCACTTTTCCCAGCCGAACGACGAGCCAAGTTCAATAGATAATCTGCATGTCAGATCGGGTGGCAGGATCATGTCTCGATAATATTGTGGTTGTTGCTCGAATATTTCCCACGATGGCATACTGACCACGCGAGTCATAACGCCTCGCTTTTCAAGCATTGATTGCGCTGCAAGGGCGAGGCTCACTTCTGAGCCGGTGGCAATAAGTATGACCTCCGGCGTACTCATTGACTCCGAAATGATATAGGCGCCTTTGGCTAATCCGCTTGCTTTCGCATACTTGTCCTGATCGATCACCGGTAGTTTTTGCCGGGTAAGTACAAGCCCAACCGGCCCCGTCATCTGCATTATGCAGCGCCAGGCTTCTACCGTCTCGTTGGCATCGGCAGGGCGAATGACCGTAAAATTTGGCATTGCACGAAGAGAGGCGAGATGTTCCACTGGCTCGTGGGTGGGACCATCTTCGCCAAGAGCGACACTATCATGTGTCCATACAAATACGGAGGGTATGTTCATCACTGCGCTTAAGCGAACGGATGGTCGCATATAATCGCTGAAGCAGAAGAATGTTGAACCGCTGGGATAAACACCGCCATGTGCCGCCATTCCGTTGATAATTGCTCCCATCGCATGTTCACGCACACCGTAATTGATCGTTCGGCCATGATATGTGCCATGTTTTAATGGGCTCGGTTCGAAATCATCCCAATCTTCAAGTTTTGTGAAGGTTGATTCGTTGAGGTCAGCCGAACCGCTGATCATCGTCGGTATTTTTTGTGCGATCACGTTCATCGCTTTACCACCAATGTTCCGGGTAGCAACGGGGCCATCGGAAGGTTTAAATATTGGTAAAGCAGAATCCCAGCCATTAGGTAACGAGCGTTCTAATGCGTTGGTAAAAGCTTCGGCAAGGTCTGTATGCTCTTTTTGGTAATTCTCAAAATGCTCGTTCCATTTTTCGTGGAGCGTTGTTCCTCGTTCACCTGCATCACGAAATACTTTTAGCGCTTCCTTGGGGACGAAGAAATCTGGCTCGAGTGGCCAGTTGAGGTTTTGTTTTGTTAGTTTAATTTCGTCCTTGCCTAACGGATTACCATGTGCCTTGCCCGTATCCTGCTTATTAGGGCTACCATAACCGATGTGCGTATGACATACGATTAAGGAGGGTTTGTCCTTTACCGACTTCGCTACGCGAATTGCATGGTCTACGGCTTCCAGATCGTTCGGGTCAGCAACATCCTGCACATGCCAATGATAGGCCTCGAATCGCTTATTGACGTCTTCTGTAAAGGTGATATTCGTGTCCCCGTCGATCGAGATACCATTGTCATCATAAAAAGCGATGAGCTTTCCCAGCTCTAAATGGCCGGCCAATGAGGCGGCTTCGCTGGCAATTCCTTCTTCCATGCAGCCATCGCCTGCAAAAACGTATGTATAATGGTCGACAATGTCGTGTCCCTCCTGATTGAAGGTGCTGCGCAAAAATTGTTCGGCGATAGCCATGCCGACAGAATTTCCAACGCCTTGACCCAATGGTCCGGTGGTTACTTCGATGCCGGGTGTATCACCTCGTTCCGGGTGGCCCGGTGTCTTCGACTCGAATTGTCGAAATTGTTTAAGGTCATCGAGCGATACATCGTAGCCGGTAAGATAGAGCAGGGCATAATGCAGCATGGAGGCATGACCATTCGAGAGGATGAAGCGGTCGCGATTCGTCCAATTAGGATCTTTGGGATCGAAATTTAGATGCCTGGTCCAAAGCACATAGGCGATCGGTGCCAGGCCCATCGGTGCGCCTGGATGGCCGCTCTTTGCTTTCTCGACTGCATCGACGGCAAGAAATCGAATAGTATTAATGCAGAGTTGATCGAGATCGACAGAATTCAGCTGAGTTTTTGACATGTCCCAAAAATACGGAGAGAAAATTCAAATTACGCGCTATTTGAATACTCATCTATTATAGAACCCTGTATTCTTTTCATGATTCATCCTTTTGCGCGGACGAGGTGTTATATTGCAGTGCTACTTGCAGGCGTTTTGGTTGCGTAAACCCTGTATCTAAGATCACAAACTCCGGTGATAACCTATGCAGCTCATTTTTGATGGCTACAGCGAAGAGGAATATGAAGTAGGGACCGTCTTCTGCGCCGGGCGGAATTATGTCGAACATGCGGAAGAGCTTGGCAATGAAGTGCCGCAGGATCCTATTGTCTTCGTCAAACCCCAGAATGCTCTACGCCACGGCTCATACAACATCATCGAATATCCTCCTGCGACAACGGACCTTCATTTCGAAGGGGAATTGGTTATTCTGTTGCGCGGGGGTGGGCGTAATATCAAAGCCTACGGGCCTGCCGATGTAATTGCAGGGTATGCTGTGGGTCTCGATCTTACCATGCGTGATGTACAGACGGAAGCAAAGCGTAAAGGGCTTCCATGGACTATGTCCAAGGGGTTTGACGGGGCAGCCCAGGTCAGCCATTTTATCCCATTCGAATCCGCACCGCCATTCGAGGAAATCTGTTTTTCGCTGTGGGTCAATGAAGAGCTTCGTCAACGAGCTTCGACCAATCAGATGATCTTTTCGCCGGAGATGTTAGTACCATATATTTCTCGCTTCTGTTCGGTGCGTGCGGGAGACCTTTTATTTACCGGAACGCCAAAGGGCACTGGCCCGCTTCAAGTCGACGATAAGATCGTGATGCAACTCCATACTTCCAATCCCAATGAAGTGTTGCTCGATTTTCACGCGCAGGTGACGGAGTGGCAATAAGTTAAGGTGTCAAAATTGTAAGGAAGCGATCAAACTCAAGAAACTTCTTTTCCTGAACGCTTTTTATTCCATACTTCTTACTTCTTACATTTGCTGGTGACGCCATACGAGCTCTCCTTTATTTTCCTCCTGATAGTTCTCGTCTATTTTATCGAGCATGCAGTTTATGCGGCTGGTGTCTTTCGGGGTGCCCGCGATCCGGGAGGCGATCTTTCACTTTCAGACGAATCAAAAAAAGGGGATTCTACCGATGGCTCCTTGCCATTCTGTACCGTATTGGTTTGTGCACGGGATGAAGAACGGAATATCGAGAAATGCCTGAGATCGCTCGAAGCAATCAATTATCCCAAAGACCGTCTCGAAGTCCTTATTGTCGACGATAAATCGACGGATCGAACTCCGGAAATCCTTCAAACCTGGAAACAACGAATGCCAAACCTCACCGTTCTCCGGACGGGTGAGGAAGTACTGCATTTACGGGGTAAAGTAAATGCCCTTACACAAGGGATGGATGCTGCTCGCGGAGAATTTGTGATGATCACCGATGCGGATTCACATGTGAAGCCGAACTGGGTTCGCGAATATCTTAACTATTACGAAAAGAATACTGGCATGGTGGCCAGCGTTACGCTGCTCGACCGGAAGTATTTTTTAGATGGCGTGCAATCGATCGACTGGTCGTATGGGCTCGGAGTTTCCTTAGCGAGCGCTAATTTGAATGTACCATTAAGTGTTATTGGCAATAATATTTCCGTTCGTAAGGCTGCGTATGAGAATGTAGGCGGCTACCGTGAGATCCCATTTAGCATTACTGAAGATTTCGCACTCTTCCAGGCTATTTGGAAGAAAGAGCCATGGAAGGTGAAATTCCCCGTTCACCCGGACCTTACGGTAATGAGCGAGCCGTGTCCGAACTTTCGTGCGTGGTGGCGGCAAAAACACCGATGGGTGAAAGGGGGGCAAGGACTAAAGGCGTTAGGATATTTTATAGTGTTTATAGGATTGCTAAGCAATCTTGCCATGATAGCTGCCCTTTTTGTGTTACCACTCGCTGCTGCGTTATTAGTCATCGCTATTAAATGGTCGGCCGATCTTTTAGTCATACTTCCGGTTCTCGCCCGCACGCGCATGAATGTGCTGCTAAAATATTTTCCTATTTACGAGATCTACCAAGCGCTCTTCGTCTTCTCGATGCCCGTGATGATCGCTCAAAAGAATGTGAAGTGGAAGGGAAGAGTTTATCGGCACTGAGTTTCGTTTTAGCTCTTGCCACTTTTATTATAGCAGCTTCTTCTACGGTTGCACAAGTGATAGCACCGGAGCCGTATCATTGGAAAGAGGAGCCTGCTCTATTTTTAGAGCCTAACAAATTTGGTGTTGTCAAAGAATTACAGGATAGACCACTCTGGCTGCAGGTAGGATTTGGAGGTCCGATTGAATCGTGGATATATCCCGGTACATCCCAAAGCTCAGCGCTATATCTAGGTCTGGAAGGTCTTGCCTGGAGCCGTCTTCAAACAGAGACCGATTTCCGATTCCCTGTTGAGACCGTCGATTACTTTTTTGGACTCTATCTGACATTGGATAGAAGCGGTACGGCATCCGATGGTGACGGCCATTTGGATGGCGACAGCTGGCGATTGCGCATCAGCCATATTTCATCGCACGATGTAGATGGAAAGGATACCGTGATCGGAGGGTCGAGCAGCCACTATAGTCGCGAGTTCATTGAGTTAATGCGTCAGTTTCATCCGTTCTCCAATCCAGTTTTACTATTATCGGTTGGAGTGCGTGGCTATTTTCATCAGGTGACGAAGATCGAGCCTTGGGTCGCAATTCCGGCAAGCATTTCATGGCGTCCGTGGCAAAACAGTGGGAATGCGCTGTATCTTTTTGCATCGAGTGGCAATGGGCCTGTGTGGCCAAACATAGCAACCGGAGTTCGATTCGAACGTACTAACCTTACCCCTTCGTTTAAAGGCGCAACCGATCTCCAACTTTATTACCAATATGGCGCCTCCTGGGCCGGCACGGATGCCGGCGCTAAGCGCGGTTCGATCAACATTCAAATGGATGTCCGCGGACTCTAATTCTTCTCATGACCGATAACCCTACAGAGTCTATCCGCTCATGGTTCGACCGGGCGTTAGGTAGGCAGCGCTTGTGGCTGCATATTGTGCTATTCCTCACAACCTATTTCACTACAACGGTCGCCGGCGAAATGTGGCGTGGGACCGGTGACATAAGCGACCTTCGTAACCTGCACTATGGATTTGAGTATGCGTCGTTTATTATTCTTTTCCTGACTGCGCACGAGTTCGGACATTTTATTGCCGCTCGTATTCATAAAGTTGATGCTACATTGCCGTTTTATATACCCTTTCCCGGTTATGTGTATCAATCGATAAACTTTGGGACTTTGGGAGCGGTCATTCGCACACGATCGCGCGTACCTTCGAACAAAATTATGTTCGATATTGGCGTAGCCGGACCTATTGCCGGTTTCATTATGTGTATTATCACTCTTGCAATTGGTTTTGCCACATTGCCCGGGATTGAATTTCTTCAACAGATCCACCCAGGGTATCCTAACATCCCGTATCATCCAGGTGAAGAGCTTGCGTTTGGTAATACGATATTTTATAATTTAATGGCAAAGCTCTTTGCGAACCCACACGGATATATTCCACCGATGAGCGAAGTGTACCATTATCCGTTACTGTGCGCCGGGTGGTTTGGCTTGTTCGTAACGGCCCTTAATTTACTTCCCATCGGCCAACTTGATGGTGGTCATCTCACGTACACCTTATTCGGTCGAGTGCTGCATCGTAGATTGGGCCAGTTTGTTGCTTTGATCCTCTTTTCGCTTTCGATCCCCGATATCATAACAAAATTTTGGGCTGACGCGCCACAGTGGATTCACTCTATTACCGTACCCGGAGGAGAGACGTGGTTTTTATGGGCGATCATTACAAGCTTTATTATTAAATTCCGCCATCCACCGACGGAAGATGAAAGCCCGCTTGACATCAGGCGAAAAATTATTGGATATATTACGATCGCTATTTTTGTGCTCTGTTTCACACCTTCGCCACTCATTACCTACTAATGCGGCGTTTTAGGATTCGAGTTGTCCTCATTCTCGCGTGTCTTCTTCCATTTCTCCGCTTAGGTATTGGAGAAGTACAGGCATGGGATGAATCGCTTTATACGATCCGCGCTGATGCATGTCTAACTTTCGGCGCTTGGCTCGACCAAACACCCTATGCGGTCGGTCATCTATACTCAGCAACACATCCACCGTTCGGTGTTTGGTTGATCGCTCTTTCAAAATCTCTGCTTGGTGATTCGACCTTTGCCGTTCGGTTGCCAGGAGCAATCGCGGCATGTTTTACAATTGTCCTGCTCTTCGCTTTTGTAAAACGATTAGCATCAGAGCAAGCAGCGATACTTGGTGCAGTTTCTCTTTCGTGTGCCGATCTATTCCTCTTGTACAGCCATCGTGCCCAGATGGAGAGCTTTATTTTATGCTTCGCAATAGCAAGTATCTATGCGCTGTGGAGTGCTATTATTTACGGTCGGTGGTATAGCGTGCTTTTTAGCGCTGTTTTTCTTGGGTTGGGACTACTCACTAAATTCGCTGTAGTATTATTCGCCCTTCCAATATTTTTACTACTGCCATGGATGCTAGGAAAGCCAAGAGCGATCGTTACTTCTTTCCAAATCATCTTAATCGCTCTTGTTATTGCTGCCCCTTGGTTTCTATTTATGATGCATGCCCATCCAGATTATTGGCAGCATGTTGGCGAATCGTTCAATACACTGACGACAGGCACATACAAACCTTCAAGGCTTTCTTGGTGGTACTACATTAATCGCCTAATGGTCGGTTTGCCTTTAATAGCACTTACTTTGGCTATTCTTGCCAATCGGTCGCTAGTGCGAAATAAGGCTATCATTGTATCGATCGTTTGGCTTATTGCCGTGATTGTCATTCTTCAGCTCGTTGGGACGCGCATGCCGCATTTTGCTACACTGTTATTACTTCCAGGAGCACTACTTGTGGGGCTGATTTGGAACGAGCGAGTTGCAATGCCTCGGCTCCATAGAATCGCTGCCTACGCCGTTTTACTGTTTTTTATTGCGTGGTCGGCGAGCGAGCAGATTCGTTTGTTACTAACGGGACGATTATCATGGCAAGCATTTATCGTTGCGCCGGGCGGCATTCTTGTGGCACTCATCATATTGACTATTGGAGTGTTTGTATTTCAGAATGCCGACCGTCTTCATCGGTCGACGATCGTATTTGCCTTCTTATTATTGGCTATCGCTTATTGTCATATCTTTTCCGAGCAGCAGGCTGTTTATAACAATGGCGCTTCGCAGGTTGCGAAAATTATTAAGCAGATGCCTGCGAAGACAAAGCTTGTTGTGATCCATCCCAATTATCCCCACGAAGTGTATGCTCCTCAGTTAGCGTATTATACACATGGCTGGACGCTAGGCTGGGATCCTTCGAAAACATCGAAGACCGTAATGGTCGATACTGCAACGAGAATCAATCCGGACGGTCAAAGGGATATTGTTGTGATTGTGCGAAACGTTGACCGCTTTAATGTCTCCCAACCTCCATCCTCGGAATTAACCATATTAGATTCAACACTACGGAAGAGCTTACAGGACCGGCAAGAATACCGTTCGTATATACTCTATTATTAACAGATTGTCATGGAAGGAACCGGTGTGTCAATAGGCAGGTTTTGCGCCTGTTCTTAAGCTTGTATCGTCCCGAATATGATGTATTCAGTCTTGCACGTTATCACGTCATCGGCGTGGGGCGGGCTAGAGCTATATGTTGCCTCGTTGATCAAGGAGCAGGCCGCCGCCGGGCAGTCCTGCGCAGCTTATGTATTGCCTGAATCGAGGATCGCAAAAGAGCTTACCTCGGCTGGTATTCGCGTTTTCCACGCTGAGCGCTGCTCGCATTTTAATCTGACAGATATTCGTCGCATTCGTAATATCGTTCACACCGAAGGGTTTTCGGTCGTGCATTCTCATACGAGTATCGATGTCTGGCCATCGACGCTCGCAGTGTTAGGCACGAAAACAGCACATGTCTTTTCGGTGTATGTTGTGGCGATGCCCAAACGCGATCCGCATCACTGGTTCATTTATCGTCGTATTGACGCCGTCATTTCTTCCTCTCAGCATACGAACGATCGGCTTCTACGCGCTTTTCCGATCTCTTCTAAGAAATTTCATTTGGTGCGCTATGGTCGGAATTGGGAGCGCTTTGTTATCTCTACTAGTGTTCGGCGGGAAGTTCGCGCTCAATTGCACATTGCCGATGATGAAGTAGCCTTTGGTGTCGTTGGCCGATTGGATCCACAAAAAGGCATACGAGAATTTGCAGAATCTCTTCTCGAACTTTCGCCTTCCGTTCGAGAAAAAGTGAAGTATTTTATTATAGGCGCTCGGCCTGACGCGGATCAGGATATGAATCAGTGGCTAGCAGAATTTCAGCGGCAGCCGGAAATCGAAGGGCGGTTGACAGTACTACCATTCCAGGAAGACATCGTCCCATATTTTAACGCGCTCGATTCCCTCGTTTTGTCAAGCTATCGCGAAATGTATTCGCTTTCCGTCATCGAGGCAATGTCGATGAAGTTGCCGGTAATTGGTACCGACCGTGAAGGAACACCGGAACAACTCGGTTTGAAAGAGGGAAATAGTATTGTTGCCGAACGAGGGCTGTTAGTCGAACCGCAGAGTCCGAAAGCGATCGCCGAAGGTGTTGAACTCTATGTCCAAAATCCGGCGATGCGAATGACACATGGGGAGGCCGCATATAATTGGGTACGGCGTGAACATGATATGCAGCGCGCCATCGATGACGTTAATCGTGTTTATAGTATAACGGTTGGGCGTCGCACAGCAGAGCCCGATGATTCTTCGTTATCGCTCGTCATCCCAAGAAGTTCTACTAACGCCTGAAATACGGTTTGGACCGGAATTGACGAAGGTAATTTCCCTTTTTCGGGAAGTAGTACCTTCGAAGGCGATCCGATGGGTGGAAATTCATTCTCTTCCAAATATAAACCAAGAATGGGCGTTCGAACGGCGCCGGCAAAGTGAACGATCGAAGTGTCAGGACTTACGGCTGCTACAGCCCCCCTCAGAGCGACCGCAAGATGCAGAATGGACGGAGTCCGAAGGTATGATATGGAATTACCTTCCGGAAGCTTTGACAATACGACGTGAGCACGTTCTGGCGCGCTTGTGAGGAATACATGTCTCTCAGGGTATCGCTCGGCTATAAGCTCCGCGAGGGCGATGCAGTTATCAATACCCCATTCGCGATACAGTTGTGAGGCATCGCTATTGATAATAATATAATCCTTTTTACCCGAACGAAGAAGAATGTCGCTTATTTCCTGATGATACGTATTCTCTATCTTGGGATAGTGGGGTAGAGAAGGGAGTTCGTCATAAAGATCTTCCGGAAGATCGACGGCTGCTTTCAATACCATTGCATTTTGTCGAACCATCGGAACAGGGTGCTCGACGGAGGGTCGAAATGCTACGACCGAATAAAGGCGCTCATATTTATCCGAATTGCCATGAATGCCTGTCGCGCTAATTCCCTTAGGTGATATGATCTTCGCAAAAATAGCTCCGCGGGTCTTATCGTGATAATTCAGGTTAACAATAACATCCCACCGGGTCTTTCTCGCGCGTAATAGCTCTTTCAAAAGACCAATAGAAGGGGCTTTCGAAAAACTATAGATCTCATCGATGTCAGGGTCATTGGAAAAAATAATGCGGCTGCGGTCGCTGCCAGCGACTCCAATCTTAATATGAGGCGCATGACGTTGGAGATAGCGCCAAAGCGGTGTCGTCAGCACTGCGTCGCCTAGGGCGTCGTGACGAATGATAAAAATGCTCGAGACCTGTGAGAGGGGGATAGGAGTATTGGTTTTTCTCGGATTAAGTATAGAACCAAGAGGATTGGCAAGAAGGAATTTGATGCGTCCTTCAACTTTCCGAACGGTTCTTCGCAGCGATGAGTCGAACTGCGAATGAGTGCGACGCCGGCTTCTGGCAGCAAGCAATTTCTTTATCCCGAACATTAATGTTTGCTTGTCTGAATGTTAGACAGATAATGCAAATGACCCTGCTTCTGTTAGCGGAATCGAACTGGAGGATCCCTGAGGAAATACCATTGGAATAGAAGAATTCATTATTAATTCAATAATGGAGGTATCCCCGTTCGAGGCCTGATATAGTATGTCGGCCTCCGGATCAAGTCCAAACGAAGTTGCGCTGTGAGTCCACGTTTTATTAAGCAGCATTTTTGCTGCGTGCCAAACATCCTCGACGGGAATGGACGGTACCAACATTCCTTGCACTTTCGGAGCTAAGTTGATCGAAGGTACCTGCGATGGTATCCATTCCATCGGTAAGAATTTTGGATCGGGCCATAAGACCAGGGTCGGTTTTCCACTGGCGGTGCCAAAGTGAATGACCGATGTATCTGGCGTGACAATCAATTCTGATTCAAAGGAAAAGGCGGCTAACTCCAGAAGATCGTAGGAAGTAGGAAAGAACGCCACCCTGGGCAATCCTAACGATCTAATTCGCTCTTCTACTTCTACTCGATGGACTGGAGAGGCTGTAAAGAACAGAGCACCTTTTGGATACTCGTTTACAAATCGCTCGGCAAAAGCAAACGCATTATCGAAACCCCATTCTCGATTCGGATTTCTTGCCTGAGGATTGAAGTGAACGAACCAATCAGCACCCAATCGATCGAGTTCAGTCCGAATTTGCATCCGTACTTTTTGCCGTAATTCCTCTCCGATCTGTATTGCCGGCCGCGCCTCCCATTGCTTGAGTGGTTTACCAAAATCGATCACCGATTCGAGCATTATTAGGCCTAGTTGAGAAAGGTGCATCGAGTTCTGATCAAAGGGAAGAAGCTTGGTGAACAGGCGTTGGTACATGTCCTTCCGAGCATGGGCGAGGCATACCTTTATCCCGCGACGACCAATAATATTCGAGATGATCCCAAATTCCGTCATGCGGGTATAGTGGAGATCGATGACGACCTGGTACCCGTCTTTTCGTGCCCGAAATAATTCTGGGACGTGCAGGATATCATCCTTGTCACGAAAGTGATATTTTTTATCGACCGAAGGATCATCCTTTAGGAGGGCCTTATTCCTACTGGATATAAAAGTGCCAACTCGGCACTTAGGATTATGTCGCTTGATCGTGTGATAAAGAGGAAGAGCCACCACCATATCACCAATGGCATCTCCAATCGGTATTATAAAGATGCTCTCAACTCGCTCAATGGGGATCCGTTTGGCTAACGGTTTATTCCGAAAAAGATAATCGAATGCAGCATACCAGGCACGTCGGTTAGCTCCTTCGATCGAACGACGTATTCGCGTACTTAATGATAGTTTTTGCCCAATGCGCTCCTGTTTCTGGCGCTCTTCCAACGTATAGCCATCGATATAACGTTGTTCCGCCGCACTGATGACAGGGGAAGATGAATGTTCTTGGGACTCCAACATTATGAAACGGATACAACTCCTTCCGATCCTGCGCGCATTTGAATGGTATATAAACGCTTGTAAAGACCACCATCAACCGAAAGCAGGTCATCATGGCTTCCAGTTTCGACGATCTTACCTTTATCCATTACGACAATTCGATCTGCTTGCTGAATGGTCGACAAGCGATGGGCAATAACAACGGCGGTACGATGATGCAAGAGATTTTGGATCGCTTCCTGAACGAGCATCTCATTTTCCGTATCGAGTGCGCTCGTAGCCTCATCGAAGATGAGAATGGGCGGGTCCTTTAATAGCGCTCGAGCAATAGCAATGCGCTGCCGTTGGCCACCGGAGAGGCGAACACCACGATCTCCGACTAATGTATTATATCCGTTTGGCAACTGCTGAATGAAGTCATGAGCGTTCGCGGCTTTTGCAGCTTCATAGATCATTTCCTGCGAAGCATCACGATTGCCATAAGCAATATTACTTAGGATCGTGTCGTGAAAGAGGAGCGTATCCTGAGTTACAATTCCAAACAATGCTCGAAGGCTTTCAAAATCATAATCGCGGATATCTCGTCCATCCAGAAAAATTCGTCCTTCTGTCGGGTCGTAAAAGCGAACGAGAAGATCGACCAGTGTTGTCTTTCCAGCTCCGCTCGGTCCCACAAGTGCAAGCACTTCATTCGGATAGATTTCGAGATCGATCCCATTGATAGCATTTTCTGTCGCCGAGCGATACCGGAACGCCACCTGTTCGAATCGGATGGGCTGCGTGATAGTACGTGGCGCAGTTACAATGCCGGGTTTGACCGTAGCTTCTGCATCGAGAATAGTAAATAAATTTTCTGCTGCGGCAGAAGCCTCATATAATCTGCCATTCACCTCGCTTAAGGTCTTCACGGGTTGCATGAGATAAATAAGCGAGAGTAGGAAAAGAATGAGTTCGCTTCCTTTAAGTTGATGGGCGAACACTTCCTGACCACCGAACCAGAGAATTCCAATAAATCCTAAAACTGCGAGCGTCTCGTTTATCGGACTCATGAGGTTTCGTACGCGCGCCAGGCGCCGGCTTCCATGATAGTGTTGTTCGGTTTCAGCCTTAAAACGATTGACCTCGTATCGCTCCATGCCAAACGACTTTACCACCTTAATTCCACCGATCATTTCCTGAGCGACCGAAAGAATATCGCCTAAGAGGCTTTGTAACCGGTGGCTCATGTTCTTCAGGGTATTGCGGAAGAGTCGCACTAACCATAAGCTAAGTGCTGCGATCACAATAGATACGATCGTCATTCTCCAGCTCATAAGCATCATGCCGCCGAGGACGACAACGATCTGAACCGGCTGGCCTATGACCGTCATTATGCTGCCGACCAGCGTGCCGTTTACCATACCGACATCATTGGTAAGACGGCTTAGGAGCTGACCTGATTTTCGCTCGTAGTAATAGTCGAGCGAGAGCGTCGATAGCTTTTCAAACAACGTATCTCGGAGGCGGCGTCCCATCCCGTTCTCGACGAGTACCATGATATATTTATTGATGTACTCGAATATGTTTTTGACAAGATAGGTAAAGAATACAAACGCACAAACCCGGACAAGAGACGCGATCGGCGTATCGCCTATAAGATAGGAGCTAAGTTTGTCCAGCACATTGGAAGTGCCGGGGACCGACTGTTTCTCCCCAAAAATTACAGCGATGATGGGAAGAATCGCAAAGAGGTTGACCGTCCCAACAAAATTGCTGATGATATTGAATATGGCAGCAAGAACGATCTTGCCGGTATAAGGCCGTGCGAAAGGAAGTAGCCGCTTATAAAGTCGTAGGAGCATAGTTTGAAACAGGTTGCGGCATTTCTATCGATTGACGTGACTGAGCCGTGCGACTTAGGAGACGGCTGAACAGGTGCAGAACCGGTTGTGGTTCAAGTGCATCGAGCGAGGGGTATTGCGTATGGATTTCAAATGGCACACCGACAGGCGTCCAGGGGTGCTCGTCGAACATCGGCTTGAACATAAGCACCATTGGGATTTTTACCGCCGCCGCAATTTGGATCACAGATGTATCGGCAGTTACCAAATACTCGCACGATGCTATTTGCTCTGCAAACTCCACAAATTGTTTAACGGGTTCAGCCAACCATACGCGATTGTCCTTCGCAAGCTTCACCGTTTGCTCACCTCGTTCTCGATCGTGCGGAGCGCAAAACACTATTATTTCTTGAAATCCTAAATCTAAAATTCCTTTAGCGATCTCGGCACTTGCTCGTGCCGGTGCCGAGCGATCGGTGGTTCTCGAAGATACATTCAGTCCAATACGTCCGGCTCTTCGACTCGAGATCAATTTTAACTTCGGGCTCTTATCGACAGAATTCGGATCGATCCCAAACGGTCGGAGCAATTCTGCAACTCGATCGGTAATGTGTACTTCCGTTTGGCTTGGCCGAGGTACAGTAATATCGTATACAATCGCATTTTCCTTTTCAATGCCTACGTTGATCTTCGCTTTTGCCAATGCAAGCAATAACGACGACGTGACGGAAGCTTTATCGGTCATATCAATAGCGACATCGAACTTCTCTCGGCGAATTTTTCGGAGCATCCCAAGGTCGGTTACGACATTCTTTTGATAAAGATACGTTTCGCAATCGAAGGGAAGTAATGGCTTTGCCTGAATATTATTCTTCCCCAGTAAGATCGCAATTCTCGATGAGGGGTATCGCATTTTTAAGGCTGCTAACAGGAAGGTGCTCATTAGCACATCACCGAGGCGGTCCTGACGGAGGATCAGAATGGAAGGGGAATCTGGAATACTTGGAGGATTCGCCGATGGCTGCCGATTGCCGCCAATCCACTGCAGTATTCGCAGGAATGTTCTGCGAAAAAACAGTTCGATTGGTTTTAGGGATGCGATCGCCATATAAAGTAAGGAAGCCGCTCTGTTAACAGAGCGGCCTCTCATTCAATCCTTCCAATGAGAAGGAACAGAAAACTTAGCGTCCTTTGCGCATCGCTGCGAGACCCTTTTTATCCAACGTGCGAAGTGCACGGGCGGTCGCGCGGATTGTTACGAACTTGCCAGCCTGCTCGTCCCACACACGCTTGGTCTGAAGGTTTGGCAGAATGCGGCGCTTTGCGCGATTGACCGCGTGCGATACGTGGTTGCCAGCGTGCGGCTTTACTCCGGTTAATTCACAAACTCGTGACATGATAGTAGCCTCTTCTAATTTCTATTATTTCATTCCTTCCGCTACGAACGGCAGGAGAGCGAGATGACGTGCATGCTTCACAGCAGACTCGAGCTTACGCTGAGCCTTTGCGCTAACACCGGTAATACGATTTGGCAGCAGCTTACCGCGATCATTCAGGAAGCGCTCGAGAATACGAATATCCCGATAATCGAGATACGTTATATCGCGGACCTTTAACGGATCCGGTTTCTTTTTCAACGGGTCGCGTCGTTGTTGCTGGTTACCGCCACGGCCATACTGTTGCCCGCCCTGACGTGAGTCCCGGCTATTTTGCTGCCCACCGCCACGGGTATTCGTTGGCGTATTGCGCTGTTGTGCCATAATCAATAAATTCTAAATCCGATCCTACTTTAAACTTTGATCCAAACTCCTCACTGAGTTCGGGATGCATCATAAATGCGAGCATTTCGGCCGTATCGACCAACCGTGGTCCAGGTCTGGAAAAATACTGCGATCCATCGCAGATCCAGAGGTCCGGGGCGCCCATGGTCTCGCGTGCGAGGCCGTTCAACCCCAGTTGCCCTAAGATAATTTCGATTTCCTGCTTTTGCCGTTCGATTCCGAAACCGCAGGCGGCTACCACGATAATATCCGCTTTAGCCTCCATTACCTGCGACCAGCTAATTTCTCGGGAGGGCCGATGCTTGAATGCTACCGTATTCCTGCCTCCCGCGGCCTCTACCAATTCCGGGATCCAATGCCCCGAGGCGAACGGGGGATCGATCCATTCGAGAACTAATACTCTGGGCGAATCGAGGCCTTTCGTCACTCGGCCGACATGCCGATATCGCTGTTCGAGCGCCGAAATAGTCTTGGCGGCTTCATCGAGCTTTCCGCACATTTGGGCGACTCTTCGAAACGTTGCGAAGACTTCGCTCATCGTGCGCGGCTCCAGGTTCTCTACCCGTGGTTTCGAACTAAGCTGGCTCGCTACCTCACGGACCGTATCGATCGATACGGCACACACCGTGCAAAGACGTTGTGTCAGGATGAGATCCGGTTTTAACTCTTCGAGCTTTTCCAGATCGAGCGAGTAGATCGTGCCCGCATCTACCAATTGTGAACGAACGATCTGGTCGATCTCCCGGCTCGAAAGTCCTTCATGCGTTCTCGAAGAAGTGACCCTCGGTTTTTCTAGCGCTGCCGGCGGGTAATCGCATTCATGCGTTACCCCGACCAATTCATCTCCCAAACCGAGCGCAAAGCAGATCTCGGTAGCGCTCGGTAATAGTGAGACGATGCGCAACGGTTACGCGGTTAGATAATGATCGATTCTCCGCCACCCTCTGGCTCCGCGAGGCGCGCAATGCGGTCCTCAAACTGGTAGCCGCTGCCGCTTTTCTTGATACCGATCATGCGGACCGGGATCAGCTTCGCGGTTTTGCCAAGCTGCGGTACGAACTCGATCTTCTCAGCCGAGTGCTTCTTTACTTTATCACCGAATGTCTGTTGTTTTGCCATAGTACCTGGACTCTATTTCAGTCCCATTAAACCTAAAACTTCTTAGGAAGCGCGTCAAACGCAAGTTTTGGCCAGTCGGTTCAATTATCTTATATTTAACGCGGGTGGATTTTCGGGGAAACATTCACCTCCGATTAGCGTCCATTGCATCTGGTTTTCTTTAGCGTTTTCTGCAATTTTGTCATAATGCGAATTCGATACAGTCTCGCTCTCTTCTCGCTTCTGCTGGTCATTCCGGTTCATCACTCTTTCGCGCAGCATTCGAAAGGAAAGGCTGGGATTATTCCAAAGGCTAAACTGCCACCCCAAGGGACCATGTTCGTCAATACCTACTATGTTACCGATTCCCTCGGTAATCTCGTCCCGAAAAAGGTGGCCGATCCAGAAATGCCCGACGATACCATCATCGTATCCCGTTCGGGATTTAAGTTCGAAAACCGGCCTGAGTGCATCGAACTTACTGCCAAAGCCCATAAGGACACCACCATCGTTTCCTACGCTCGGAACGGCGATCTCTTCATGTGGATCAAAGGGAAGGACAGCGAGTGGATGCACTTGCCGTTCGGCTATCCCATCGGGAAGAAGGTCGAGCAGACGCTTCATGCCGATAGCGGCATTGCCTTCGGGCAGTATTACTTCATGCCGCATTCTCGCACGCTTCAGGTCGTTGGATACGACACCGCCAGCTTCAATGGTCGCGTCTATCCTTGCATCAAACTCGAGCTGATCGACTCCCGCGAATGGGAGGGGAAGATCTGGGAGAATGCTACCAACTACTGGTACGCACCGGAGATTGGCTACTTCATTCACATGAACTTCGGCTGGGGAGGGCCTTATTTTCTTCATCAGTACCTCGCCGCCTGGAATCCTCCCGCCACAACTTCTTCAGCTAAAACTTCCTCAGCTAAAAAGCGGAAAGCAAAGTAGCAAAAAAGAGGAAAGCAAAGTAGCAAAAAAGAGGAAAACGAAGTAGCCACGACTTCTCGCCGTGGCCACTTTGCATCGATCCAGTTTTTGGGTTTAAGTCGTTTTAGACTTCGATAGGCTTCGCTGTTATTAAGCGAACATCCCTGCTACGGCCGAGGCCGGCGAGCCTGCTGCCAGGCTGCTTACGCTTGCAAGGACCGTCGAAACATCCGGAGTCGAATCCGATTGATCCGCCATCGTCAGGTTCTCTGACTTCGCCGTCACACCAGTAAACATGGCTGGGATGATCGAAGCGGTCGTGGTACTATCAGCAATCGATTGAGCTGACTGCACCGCCGAAGGAGTGGACGAAGCATCTGCAACCGAAGGATCGTTACCGAGGACCTTCATCGAGATCTGGGTCGTGCCATTTTGGGCATAACCAAGCCTCTGTGCGGCCGCATACGATAAGTCCATGATGCGATTTGCTACGTACGGACCACGATCCGTTACCTGGACGACGACCGATTTACCGTTACGCTCATTCGTTACCTGGACCCAGGTGCCGAGCGGCAGCGATCGGTGAGCGGCGGTCATTGCATACATGTTGTACGTCGTACCCATTGCCGTTTTGCGGCCGTGGAAGATTCCGCCGTACCACGATGCTAATCCGCTGGTCGCGTGGTTCATCGTTTCGATCATCGCAGGATTCGAGGCTTTAAGCGAGTTATAGATATTGAGCAATCTGAACTCACCCTTGGCCTTAACCTGGCGTGCCTTTGTGGCTACGCGTTTCGCGAGCCCCTTAGCTAACGTGAGGTTCAGGCTCGCTCCGACACTCCAGAGAGTACCAGTCACGAACAAGGCTATAGCCACGATTCTTCGAAAGCTGGACCCCGCCCGTTTCTTAGCGGTAGCGATGGTCTCACTTACATACGAATCGATTGGTTGTTTAAGAGCAATTGTGTTAGTCATGCACAGTACTACGCCAGAAAACCGGTTAGCGGTTCGTGAGAGATGACTCATCGGCCAACCGTTTCTTTCTTATAGATGGGTTTTATAGCTTTCTTCTTCTATAGGCAACAAGATTTTTCTTGCAGGCAATCGAGAATTAGATTCTAACGTATAGTACACTACGATTAGAACCTACTCAGTTTTCAAAGAACGTGGAAGCTAATGTCTCCCAGGCAATGGCACGGGTGGCTTCTTCTTTTCAGTCCCGGGACTTCTTAACTTCCAAATACCGAAGCTTTCTCTAACGGCAGGGATCTGCATAAGTGTACTCTCAGAGACAGTTTACCAGGTTGGAACTTGGGTAAAGGAGGCGATACGCAATAAATCACAAAATGTTTCAGAAATATATGATATTATTCGACTATTTATCCACAAAAATAGATATCTGAACTGGGGCGGGATGTAGGAGATGGCTGGGAATGTCGAGCGAGAGCCTGTCCTAAGCTTGCCGAAGGAACGCGCGACCTTCGCCGAGTGGTGAATGGTGAGTGATGAACGGTGAGCGGTGAATGAGAATGTGTCGTAGGCACGGAATATTTGTAGCCCCCGAGTTCAACTGGGGGTTGCTTAGCCGGAGAAGCACAATCCAACATTGTGGTGAACCACCGGTCTCGCGATCAGAGATTGCGAGTACACTCGTGTAGTCCGTGAATACACTGCGGCTGGTGTACCGGTGATCTCTGATCGCCGGTCCTGAGGAGCAGCACGCTCCAACGTTGTGGTGAACCAACGGGGTCTCGCGATCAGAGATTGCGAGTACACCTATAGTTTATGAGAGCTTCGCAATGAGGAGGCGAATCCGAGTGCGGACTTCTTCGATCAGGACGGTTTGCTTCTCTTTCGGTAACAGCATCGACAGGGTCTTATCGATATCGCTGAATACCTGGCGGCATTGAGTTGCGCTTAATTTGCGATTACGAATATCCTTTTCTGCAGCTTCAAACACGCGGTTGACGTCACGCTTCGTTCTACAAAGTGGCAATTCACTGGTAAGACCCTTTCTTAGTTGCTCCATGCGCTCTCATGAAAACGGCAAAAAGAATTAAGAAGGTAATGAATACAAAGATTCATCTGGACTATAAAAGCCATGATGTGTGCTTCGGCTTGCGATCAGAGATCGCGAGTACACGTCGTCTATGGGATCAACTAACTTCCATTTCAAATTTCGCGAGGATCCGTGTGTCACCATTCAGGGCAATTCGGATCACACGGGAGGGCTGAGTTGCCTTTGCGAGGCGAGTGGCTTCAGCGAATGCCTCTTCCTCGTTTGATAGACCGTGCGCCTCTTCTGTGATATTATCTGAAAACCGATAGACATTCCAGGAGGAGGGCTGCTGGGAGATGGCATAAATTGTCATTTAACATTATTCCGTCAGCAAATGTAGAGCCAACGGTCAATGTGGAGCACAGAAGCGGTGGTAATAATCGAAATCGCCAGTATATCGCGGCTTATGTGTACCGGTGATCTCTGATCGCCGGTCGTGGGGAGAAGCAGACTGCAACATCTGAGGCAATCACACGGGTCTCGCGATCAGAGATCGCGAGTACACCGGTGTAGTCCGCGAGTACACTCCTTCTTCTAAGGTTGACCCGTGCCTCCGCCGGAGCCGTAGATGTTTCCGATCGTGAAGCTGCCGTTGTTATCCGCGAGTTGTACGAAGATGGAAGCAAGTTCGGCCGGTTGGCCGGGGCGACCGAATGCTGTTTGCTCGCCGAAGGTCTTTACTTTTTCCATCGTTGCACCGCCGGATATTTGCAGCGGTGTCCATACCGGACCGGGTGCAACGCCAACAACGCGAATCCCTTTTTTGCCTAATTGCTTTGCCAGGCTTTTAACATAGTTCATCGTAGCCGCTTTTGTTTGCGCGTAATCGTAAAGGTCGGGCGAAGGATCGTACGCTTGCTCCGACGTTGTACCGATGATCACCGAGCCCGGCTTAAGATGAGGCAGCGCTGCTTTGATGATGTAGAACGGCGCGTAGATATTCGTCTTCATTGTGGCATCGAAATCTTCGTCGGTAATATCGAGTATCGATTCTTTCGATTGCTGCCGGCCGGCATTGTTCACGAGGATGTCGAGCCCGCCCAAACCATCGACCGCCTTCTCGACCAGTTGCTGGCAAAACGCACGGTCGCGAAGGTCGCCGGGTATCGCGACGGCAGTGCGTCCCTCTTTGCGAATAAGATCGATCACTTCGTGCGCGTCCGGCTCTTCGGTAGGGAAGTAGACGATCGCTACGTCGGCACCTTCGCGGGCATACGCGATCGCCGCAGCTCGTCCGATGCCGGAATCGCCACCGGTGATAAGCGCCTTGCGCCCGGCGAGTCGACCGGAGCCTTTATAACTGGATTCACCATGATCGGGCTTGGGATCCATCTTACCAGCAAGGCCAGGCCACGGTTGGAATTGCTCTTTGAACGGCGGCTTCGGATATTTATCAACGGGGTTACGCATGTCGGCATTAAGCATCGGCTCATCCGGCGATGCGGCACGAGTTGGGGTTGCAAGTGGTGGTGCGGTTACAGCCGCGAGCCCAACTGCAAGTCCCGTAAGTACCTCACGACGAGTGATCTCCATTTTATCCATGACCGTAGAAGAGTTAGCGTAGCAAAACTGGTGAGCGGATCCTATGAGAACATTTTCACCAAACGCCGGGCCATGAAAATTGAAAAGGTCTGGCTCAGCATTTGTAATTTTGTATTGCTGAGACTTGTGTTCTATACAGCTTGGTTATCTTTTGCAAGCTGTACTGTTATATCTTTTAAGTGTTCAAAATATTGGTTGCAGGAAGATATCAGAGGTTGAATGAAAATATTAGAGGACGTACATCATAAATTGAACGTAGAACTGCCACATTGTAAGTCACGCAATGAGGTAGAGAATTTGTTACTTGAGGCGCGCGAAACTCTTCTTTCCAGTCAGGCCCCCCTCGGCCAGAAGCGCCGGATGTGGGAGACCGTGAAAGGGAATCTCAGCACGCTTATTCGCCGACCTGATATAGTTAACGAGGCCCATTCGGTCATCGACCGCATATTAAAGAACGTAAGTTGACGCTACGATTATGACCCTACGTTTTTAACTCTACAGTTGGAGTTCGGCTCAACTGTTAGCTAGCGCATCTCAGTCTGTTGGTCGCCGTCGTTGGGGTAACCCCTCATATTTTTTGATTCGAGCGATTGTAGTATTGTTTGGCTCAGCATAGCGATAGCAATGGCCGCATTTGCCATTCGTAACCGGCGCTCGAGCGAGGAAGAAGCGCCGCTTTCGTGTTTTGGTTGTTCTCTATTCTCTCCGTCCATAGCCCAGAATAGTAGACCAAATGGTCTACTATCACCCAATGATTATTCCGATTGTATGCCATTCTCTTCTATTCTCCGATTAAAAATAATTGGTTGAGCTTCGAAAAAAGCGGCAAAAGAAACCCGCTCTCCGAAGAAAGCGGGTGCAAGTAGTTATCGGATGTTGGTCAAGATAAAGCTAAGCTATCTCTCGTGTTTTAGCTCAGCTTCACGCTCTTCGTGTGCTTGATGTCTGGTTGCCCAATGGCCAGTGTAGAAATTATAGGTGCCATCCGGCTGCTGAATGTAGTGGGATGGTACCCAACGCATGTGTCGGCTTGGTGGCACTTGCCATGAGCCTGTTTGCCAGTCATAGCTCTGTGTGGTCGGATTCCACTGGTAATAACCCGGTGTCCAGATAGCGCCGCCACCCGGATTAGCCGGCCGGACCTCCACGCGCGCCGCAGGCGGGGCAGTCTGTATAATGACCGCTTGCGAATAGGCAGGCACGGTGAACGTAAGACCCGCGCTAAGCAGCAGTGCAAGTCCGAACATTTTAAGTAGCTTCCTCATAATAAACCTTCAGAATATCCTTTCTAAGAGTATTCGTTTGAAGAATATCCCAATTGTTCGTTCAAGTATCTTGCCGGGCTATTTCTGAAAGCTTTTTCCTCAGCCGGAGATTTTGCCGGTGAATTCTTGCTCAAGGAATTGTAGGAATTGCCTGTTCGGGATCAGGGATCGTGTGAAAATAAAAAGCTCGCGATCTGTTAGGTAAGATCGCGAGCTTTGTGGTGAGAGAGATCGTTTGGTTGATAAGAACTCTCTTCTTAGGGGCGCCTCTGCGAGTGTCAGGTCATGAAACGGCTCGATAGGTTTGCCAACTGCTGCTTGGCGTAGCTCGCCAGCGATGGGTTCGGCACTTCGCCTTCGAGCGAGCGGTCGAGCTGAGTAAGAATATACTGGCATTCCAACGGCGGAAGGCCGACTTGCCGGAATTCAAACTCGATCGCACGCAGTACATTGTCAATAGCTTCAACATTCGCCTTGATCGCTAACAATATGCGATTTCGGCTGCCTTTAATATAATCACTGTATGGCATAACCCAACTAGAGAAGAACACAAATGCAAAGAACAAAGGAAAGAACAGGATATGGGTGTCAAGCAACGAACTTGCTTAACGCCAGCTAATATAAAATGTAGAGGGGCATTTGTCAATAGTTTTCTAATAATTTTTCAAGAGAAAGCTATGGTTTGCTTTATTCGGGAGAATATTAGGAGTTGTTTTTAGCTCGGGAGAAGCCGCTTAAAGCGTTATGGTTATTAGAACTATCTCTCTTTGCAACCAGTTAACGGCGCGCTGTCTTTGGCAGGGGCGGGTGTGCAGATAGACTGCAGATCGAAGTCCAGCGGAGGGATCGGCGTAAGTTATTACGGGCTTGCGTTGCTTCGCAAAATGGCAAACAGGGATGAGCTTCTAACTTCCACGTTTGCAAAGTACTGCCGGACAACACTATTAATCAACCATCAATGACACGCGAAGAAAAAGCGCAAGTCGTTGCTGAACTGAAGGAAGTCATCGACCGGTCGACCGGCATGTACTTCACCGACTTCGAAGGAATGACCGTTGAACAGACGACCCGTCTGCGCAACGAGCTCCGCAAAGCCGGTTTGACCTACAAGGTCGCGAAGAACACGCTGATCCGCCGTGCACTCGATGAGTCGGGTAAGCTGACGGACGAACTCCGCGATGCCCTCGTCAACCAGACGGGCGTTGCATTCGGGTTCGACGATCCGGTTGCCCCGGCGCGCATCCTCAAGGACTTTATTGAGAAGAACCAAGAGAAGCCAAGCCTCAAGCTTGCGTATCTCGAAGGCCAGACCTATCCTGGCAAGGACCTCAAGAAAGTCGCTGCACTTCCGACGAAGAAGGACGTGATGGCAAGCATCGTAGGAAGCCTGGCGGCGCCCATGCAGGGTATCGTCGGTGTACTGGGTGCACTCCAGCGCGATATCGTCTATCTCGTCGATGCGATCGAGAAGAAGAAAGCAGAAGCAGGTGCGTAACCGTAGCCGTGACCTTCAGGTCACGGTCCGATGACAAACCAACGTGGCCTCATGGTCACGTCACCAGTTCAGTAACAGACTTTTAACATTTAACCGTAATTACGACAATGGCAGATATTAATTCAATCGTAGAACAGATCAGTGCCCTTACGCTTGGCGAGGCAGCAGATCTTAAGAAGGCACTCGAAGACAAGTTCGGTGTAACGGCAGCAGCCCCGGTAATGATGGGCGGCATGATGCCGGCAGCGGGCGGTGCAGCCCCGGCTGCGGCAGCCGAAGAGAAGACGGAGTTCGACGTCGTACTCGCCGATGGCGGTGCGCAGAAGATCAACGTCATCAAGGCTGTCCGTGAGGCGACGGGTCTGGGTCTCAAAGAGGCGAAGGATCTCGTCGATGGCGCGCCGAAGACCGTCAAGGAAGGTATGCCGAAAGCCGACGCCGAAGCCCTCAAGAAGAAACTCGAGGAAGCTGGCGCAAAGGTCGAACTCAAATAAGTTCACCACTAAGGTCAATCACGATCTTTATCAAAAGCCCTGGCATGAGCCGGGGCTTTTTGTTTATACCGGAAATATTTTTTACGCCACGTTTAGTGACCGGTGGTAGATTGTGGCGAATTTGCTTCGTTTTAGCCTATTTACTCATTAGGCACGTCCTTTTTGCGGAATTTGGCCAGAAAAGGAGGTATGATGAATCCGTTTATTGGCTTTATGAGAAATGGTGTAGGACGTACGTTACGAATTGCCTTAGGGATCATGCTGATATGGTGGGGATTCTTAGGTGATGCAGGGCCAATTGTCGGCATTATCGGAATAGTACCGTTAGCCGCCGGCGTATTTAACTTTTGTATATTCGCTCCGCTCTTTGGCTATACGTTGATGGGACAGCCCCGAGGCAGCCGTTAACGCAGAGCTAAGGTTCTACTCCCTTTTTTGATTTTTACGTATTCTGAGCAATTTCAGAGTACGCGGGTGCACTTTTGCCCCTAATAAGACTGTTATGGATCAGGTGAAAATCTCCGACTCCCTTCAGAAAACCGGACAAAACGGTCGTCCGGGACTCAAACGATTTGCTGACCGGCCCATGCCGAAAAGTCTCGACCTGTTACACAACCCGTCCTTGAATAAGGGCCGCGCTTTTACAGAAGAAGAGCGTGATGCTCTCGGACTCCGGGGCCTTCTTCCGCCACGTATTATCTCGATCGACGAACAGATCGCCCGTGTGCTGGCAACCGTGCGCGGCAAAAAGACCGATCTTGACCGTTACAATAGCCTCATCGGTTTGCAGGACCGCAATGAGACGCTGTTCTATCGCGTGTTGATCGATCATTTGGCTGAGTTCATGCCGATCATCTATACTCCGACGATCGGGCAGGCGTGCCAGGAGTATGGCCACATCTTTCGGCGTGCTCGGGGGATGTATATCTCGACCGCTGACCGAGGTCATATCCGAGAAGTTTTCAATAACTGGCCGAACGACGATGTACGCGTGATCGTCGTAACGGATGGCGAGCGCATTCTCGGTCTTGGTGATCTCGGTGCGCATGGTATGGGCATTCCGGTAGGGAAGCTTTCGCTGTATACGGCGTGCGCCGGCGTTAAGCCGACACAATGTTTACCGATCACTTTGGATGTGGGTACCGATAACGAAGAGCTGTTGGCCGATCCACAATATCTCGGGTTGCCGCATCACAGAATACGTGGTGAGGAATACGATGCGTTTATCGACGAGTTCATTCGTGCCGCACAACAGCGGTTCCCCAATGTACTCATTCAACTCGAAGACTTCGGAAGCCACAACGCGTTTCGATTGCTGGAGAAGTATAAGAATGAGGCCTGCCTGTTTAACGATGATATTCAAGGCACCGCTGCCGTTACGTTAGCCGGACTGTACTCCGCCCTTCGTATTACCGATGAGAAGCTTTCCGATCAGACGATCGTCTTATTCGGTGCCGGCGAAGCAGCGGTCGGTATCAGCGATCTCATCGTACTGGCAATGACGCGGGAAGGCCTCTCCGAACCAGAGGCTCGTAAACGATGCTGGCTGATCGACTCCAAAGGCTTGGTCGTTGCCGGTCGTAAAGATCTGGCCGAACACAAAAAGCGTTATGCTCATAAGCATACGCCGCTGCCCGATCTCTATTCGGTCGTGCAATCGATTCACCCCACGGTGCTGATCGGCGCTTCGGGGCAGGCGGATGCCTTTACGTATGCAACACTTTCCGCGATGGCAAGCTATCGCGAGCATCCGATCGTATTTGCGCTGTCGAATCCGACCTCGCAATCCGAGTGCACTGCCGAAGGGGCGTATCGTTCTACGCACGGCCGAGCGATCTTTGCGAGTGGCAGTCCGTTTCCGGAAGTTCACCTGTGGGATCGAACGATCGTGCCGGGGCAGGCGAACAACGCCTATGTCTTTCCGGGTATTGGCCTGGGTGTGATCAGCACCGGCGCCACACGCGTACCACAGGAAATGTTCTACGAAGCCGCAAAGGCGTTGGCAAGTGAAGTATGTGAGGACGACCTGAAGATCGGCCGAGTATTTCCTTCGCTCGACCGAGTCCGGGATGTCTCTGCAACGATCGCGACGGCGGTAGCGAAATACGCTTTCCGTTCGGGGCTTGCAACTGTGGAAGAACCATCGGACGTTCTATCGTGGATCAAGTCGCAAATGTATGATCCAACGTATAAGCCTTACATCTAAAGCTGTTCTTGTTCTCGCTTTTTTAGGATTTGCTGTAAGGTCTCAGGCTCAAAGCATGAGACCTTCTTTTATAAAAAATGTATCAGTGAAGTCGTTGATGCATAAAATGTCCTATCAAGAAGCGGTTGAAGCCTTTGGTGCGAAGGCAATCGTCGATTCTTCGTTCTTCCGTAAAAAAGGATTTGTTGAGGAGGGAAAGATCACATTCGCCCCGGTATATGTGGATGGATTTCCTGCGATCGTTCAAGCGTCGTTCTCGAGTGACAGCACCACTCGCTTCGATCTCTTCCTGCCTTACACGCCGCGTAAGAACGTAAAGCCCACCGAGCCCTATGGTCAGCACCGATTCGTTAAAGCCACGCTCGATGATTTCGATCGGTTTAAGGCTGCGGTTACACAAGAGATCGGTGACCCGAGTGTAGGCACTGAAACAACGTTCGAGTACATGATCTATGGTGACGGTGGGACGATGCAGCCTATTTTTGCATCGCTAATAAAAGGGGTAATAAACGTACAGGTCTTACCAATGGTAAGACCTGCCGAAAATAAGGTGAGATAAAATCTCTTAGGTCGCGATCTTTTTAGACCGACGCTGCTTTACCGATACCATCGAGATCGACCTTGCCGAGTGCAGCGCGAAGGTCGTCGAGCGAAACGCCATTACGTCCTTCCACAACTACGAACACGCGGTCGTTGACGATCACACCGATCGTGCCTTCGTTGGCTTTCTTTTTCCACTCGACCCAGCCCGGATAGTTACCGAACTTCTCACCCTTATGAAGTTCTTCGCCGTTCTCCATATTGATGTTCATTGCCATCGTATAGGCAGCCGTAAGGCCGGCGATATAGTTATAATCTAAGATCGAGATCTTAATGGATTTATCGCCATTATTGAATTCCTGGGAGGCGCTCGACCATTCGGTGCCTTGCACATTCATGCTGGCCTTTTCCGGCTCTTTTGCAGTAAAGCCGCTCAACTGTGGTAAGAAGCTAGCAAGTTTATCAGAAGGAAGCGCGTGAGCCGATGATTTATGTTGTGCGGCACCGCCGGATGCACCGTTCATTGCATCGCTGACGGTTTTTGCAATGTTGTTTGCCGTAGCGGCGCTATCCGTCGAAGCGGAGTCGTTCTTCTTACCGCATCCGACAGCAAAAACGAGTGCGGCCCCGAAGAGCGCAACAGCGGACAGTGTTTTTTTAAGGTCGTATTTCATGGGTGTTTATAGTTAATAAGAGCAATCTAAAACTTGTGGGATGGAACAGTGTGATTCGCAAACCGTACTTGTACAAATATAGCAATCTCTTTCCCATTTTCAAGGGAATTCGAAAACAAAAAGACGTGTACTGAAAAGCATTATAGAAGGAATTCGGAATGACTGAGAAAGCAACATTTGGAGCAGGCTGCTTTTGGGGCGTTGAAGCTGAGTTCAGGAAAATAAAAGGTGTAAAGTCCACAGCCGTTGGTTATGAAGGCGGCACACTACAAAATCCCACTTATAAGGATGTCTGCACGGACAAGACCGGTCATGCGGAAGTCGTCGAAGTAGAGTATGATCCGTCGCAGGTTTCCTATGCGGACCTACTAAATGTCTTTTGGGAGAACCACGATCCTACGCAAGTGAACAGGCAAGGACCGGACGTTGGTACGCAATATCGGACGATCATCTTCTATCATAATGACGAGCAGAAGCGGGTTGCGGAGGAATCGAAGAAAGAACGTGTGGAGTCGGGTCGTTATCGCAGGCCAGTCGCTACGCAGATCGAGCCTGCTCAGACCTTTTGGCGCGCGGAAGACTATCATCAGCAATATCTCGAAAAGCGCGGGTTGGCGAGCTGCCATATCTAATTAGAGTACTGTTTTCTTTAGTAAGTTTGTGGTAGAGCGGGCCCTGACCGGTCGCTCGACCACAAACTTTATTTTTTATGCGCCATTTTTTTCTTTTCCTAACTTCGGCTCTTTTTCTTTTCCTTGCATTATCGGCTCTCATTTTTGTAAATCCACTTCGAGCACAGACGATTAAAGACACCACCTGGAAGCATGAGCTTACGGCCCAGCTTAATTTGTCCCAGGTAAGCTTCTCGCATTGGCAGGCGGGGGGAACGGACGCGTTAGCCTACATTGCAACGCTGATAGGGAAGTCCACACAGACTCTGACGTCTACCGTTTGGACGAATTCTTACAAGCTGGCTTTTGGTCAGGCGAAGTTGAATGGTCAGGACATACGAAAAACGGACGACGAAATAAATTTGGAATCGTTGCTCAGCTATAAATGGGGGGTACACATCGACCCGTATGTGGACGCAACACTCCTTACTCAGTTCGCGCCGGGTTATACGTATTCCGACACCGCCGCGCCGGTGCAAGTCTCAGCGTTCTTCGATCCTGCCTACATTAAGGAGAGTGCTGGTATCGGATTCCTTCTTTCCAAAGCGTTCGAGACTCGGCTCGGTATCGGACTTCGGGAAATTGTTACCGACAAATTCAACAACTACGCAGCTGAGCCTACCGAGAATGAAGTGAAGAAAGTACGAGTGACAGGTGGACTCGAATCTGTCAGCCAACTCGATTTTCCGATCGATACGAACGTGCTGTTTCACACGAAACTCGAGCTCTTTGCGCCGATAAAAACGCTCGACCGGATCGTCGTGCACGGCGAGGGAAGCATCACGGCAAAGATCAGCAAGTGGTTCTCCACTCAGCTTACTGCGCTCTTTATCAACGAGCCGGACGTATCGCCCTTCACTCAGATCAAGGAAGGGCTGTCGCTGGGGATTTCCTATGCGGTGTTTTAACCGTAGTTAATAGCCCTCTTTCCATCCATCGGCTTCACGACGAACGTGTTGAACGATCGAATCCTGATGCATTGGATTTGGTCCGGTGACCGTGAGATTATAAATTACGGTCTGCAGGGTATCATTGCCAGTTGCAGAGAGCACCTGTACGTTGGCATGCTGGCCTTTCCATTTCACTAAGAGTGCATGGACAGCATCCGGTAGCGATTCGAACACCTCGCGCTTTTGCCGTGCAAGGCACTGCAAATAGCCAATAGAATCCTGACTAGTAAGTGCATTATACGTGCGCACAACGGCATTACCGGGAGTATCGGGAATTTCTGGGCCTGCGCACGAAGATAAAAGAAGAAGCGTAGCGGCGACTAAGAGTATTAGCATTGTATACAAAAGATGTGGAGTGTAATCTCATCCACAAATTTTGTACCTTGCGTTACTCTGAATATTCTAATGAAGCAGGGGATAGTATGCAGGTTCAGAGATAGCGCTGATAGCTTAGTATCCGTGTTTCCACATACCGTTCTCCATATAAGCGCGGCCTCGAATGGAATCATGAGTACGTGGTTCGCGGCCGGTGATAGTAAGGTTATAGAGAACGGTGGCTATCGAATCGTTGCCGGTAACCGAAAGTATTTTCACGTCGGCATGGCGGCCTTTCCAGCGGTCGAGGATCGCACGGACTCCGGAAGAATCCATTGAGAGAGCCTCGACTTTGTCATTCGAAAGTGATGCGATATATGCGGCTGAGTCCTGATTATTGAGTGCATCGAAGGTTGCTTTGACGGCATCTCACGGGCCTGCCGTGGATTCAGATTTACCGCATCCGACGAGTGCAATACAGAATAAGCTGAAAATAAGAAGAGACTTCATAGCGGATAGAAATTGACGACCGTCAAATATACTATGAAGTTGTTACCTGACCGTAAAGTCGAGGTTAGTATCCCAATTTCCAGCCGTCTTCTTCGAGATAAGCGTGCGCGAGTAAGGAGTCCTGCTCTGCAGGATGGCCACCTTCAACTTTCAAATTGTAGACGATCGTCGCCATGGTATCGTTATGATGGACCGATAATACCTTAACGTCAGCACGCTGGCCTTTCCATTCATTGAGCATGCTTTGGAGTGCGGCGGGTATTGCTTCGTAGACTTCGCGCTTTTCACGAGAGAGCGAACTCATATAGGCAAGCGAATCCTGCTCGTTGATAGCGGAGTACGCACGAACGACCGAGTTACCCGGTGTGTCTGGAATTTCTGGTCCGGCGCAAGAAGTTAGCGCAACTGCGCATAAAATAACGAGTGACTTCCACATAGTACAAGAGGTTTATAATGAAGCTGCCGGCGCAAATCTCATGCTCAGCCGTTCCGTTGCGTAAATTGTGACCTCTTTGATACACTGCATGACGAGTAATTCACACGAACTCACACTGAGAGATCACAAGATCGGTGACATCGGCTGGATCATCTATCGCCACGCGAAGATCTATGAGGAGGAATATGGCTGGAACGAGCAGTTCGAAGCGCTCGTGGCTGAAGTGGCTGCGAAATTCTTAAAGCGAAATGATCCCGTTCGTGAGCGTTGCTGGATCGCGGAGATCGATGGCGAATTTGCCGGGTGTATATTCTTAGTCGATAATGGCAATAACGTTGCTAAGCTACGGCTGTTGCTTGTTGAGCCGGCCGCCAGAGGCAAAGGAGTGGGACGACGGCTGATTGAAGAATGTCTTGAATTCGCCCAAAGGGCGGAATACCGGAAAATTATATTGTGGACGAATGATGTTCTACTTGCCGCTCGACACCTGTATGAAACGTTTGGCTTTCGCCTGGTAGAAGAAGAGCCGAATACACTCTTCGGACCGATGACGATGGCGCAAACATGGGAGTTGTCTCTTAACCCTGGATGAACATGATCAAGCAATTCAAGGAGTTTCTCACGAAGAGCAATGCGCTCGCATTGGCCATCGGTGTTATTATCGGCGCGGCGACGGGTAAGCTCGTTACCGGCATAGTCAGCGATCTGCTGATGCCGATCATAAGTCTCGTGCTCCCTGCCGGTGACTGGCGCGAGAAGCAATTCATCTTAAAGCAGGTAACTGATGCCACAGGCAAAGTAACCGTAACCTCCATTAAGTATGGAGACCTGGTTGGGACCCTTCTCGATTTTCTAATCATCTCGTTCGTGGTCTTCCTCATTACCAAGGCACTCTTACCAAAGAAGGAAGAAGCGCCAACGAAGACATGTCCCGAGTGCCTGGAGACGATACCGGCGGCGGCACACAAGTGTAAGGCGTGTGGATCGGTGGTGGGCTAATTATTCCTTAGAATAAGGCCTTGAGCGATGTGTAGGTAGAGGTCGAAAGAGTCGGGGAGGTCCCAGGAAAATGAGCAGCCAATAGCTTCGGAGCATTTCCCCAATTCCGGCTGTTGCAGCCGCCTAACCTCGGAAAATAGGGAAATTTAGGCACGGAATGGCCGCACCCCAGACGCTAGATAAGATTCGGAATTTCTGCATTATTGCGCATATCGATCACGGTAAGTCGACGCTTGCCGATAAACTGCTACTGGAAACGCATACGATCGAGGCGCGGGAGATGACGACCAATCAGATCCTCGATGATATGGCGCTCGAACAGGAGCGTGGTATCACCATTAAACTGCACGCCATCCAGATGAAGTATCGTGCGCAGGATGGCAACGACTATACCTACAACCTCATCGATACTCCCGGACACGTCGATTTTACGTATGAAGTAAGCCGAAGCCTTGCCGCCTGCGAGGGTGCTATCCTGGTGGTCGATGCCACGCAGGGCGTGGAAGCGCAGACGATCACCAATCTTTATCTCGCGATCGATGCCGGTCTCGAAATTATTCCGGTCCTGAACAAGGTCGATCTGCAATCGGCGATGATTGATGAAGTGAGCCATCAGATCATCGAGCTTATCGGTTGCAAGAAGGAAGATATTATTCTCGCGAGTGCCAAATCGGGCATCGGAATTACCGAGGTGCTCGAAGCCGTGCGTGAGCGTATTCCGGCTCCCAAAGGAGATGTCACTGCTCCGCTTCGCTGCCTCATCTTCGACTCCGTATTCGATCCCTATCGTGGCTCCGTCGTTTACATGCGCGTCTTCGATGGTACGATCAAAGAAGGGGACGAGATCCTCTTCATGGCGACGAAGCAAAAGTATCGCGTTGAAGAGTTGGGCACGCTCCGGATGGGCCGGGAAAAGAAGCACTCTCTCTCGGCTGGCGATGTGGGCTACCTTATTGCCGGAGTAAAGGACGTAAAGGATACGCGTGTCGGTGATACCGTTACGCATTTTCGAAATGGTGCAACCGCGCCTATCTCCGGATTCAAAGTCTCCAAGCCGATGGTCTTTGCGGGACTGTATCCACAGTCGGCAGAAGACTTTGCAATGCTCCGCGACTCGCTCGATAAACTGTCGCTCAATGACTCCTCGCTTGTTTATGAGCCGGAAAGTTCTGTGGCATTAGGCTTCGGATTCCGCTGCGGCTTCCTCGGGCTGCTCCACATGGAGATCATACAGGAGCGCCTCGACCGCGAGTTCGATCAGAATATTGTTACAACGGTCCCGAACGTTGAGTATCGCGTGATGACGACCAAAGGTGATGTGGTCGTGGTCGATAACCCTTCGGCAATGCCCGAGCCGGGACGCATCGAGTTTGTTGAAGAGCCGTTCATCAAGGCGCAGATCATCGCACCATCGGAATATGTCGGCTCCATTATGAAGCTTGCGACAGAGCGGCGGGGCGTCTACAAAACGACATCGTATATCGACCCAACGCGCGCCGATATTCATTACGAATTTCCGCTCTCCGAGATCATCTTTGATTTCTACGATAAACTAAAGTCGATCTCGCGGGGCTATGCTTCGCTCGACTATGAATTCCTGGAGTACCGGCAAAGCGATCTCGTAAAGCTCGACATTCTGCTCAATGGCGATCCTGTCGATGCCTTTTCGACGATCGTCCACCGGGATAAAGCCTACGAGTATGGGAAAAAATTATGCTCGAAACTTCGGGAGCTGATTCCACGTCAAATGTTCGAGGTTGCCATTCAGGCAGCTATCGGAGCCAAGATCATCGCCCGTGAAACTGTGAGTGCTCTTCGCAAGGACGTTACAGCAAAGTGCTATGGTGGAGATATTTCCCGTAAGCGCAAGCTGCTCGAAAAGCAGAAAGAGGGCAAAAAGCGCATGAAACAAGTCGGCCGAATCGAAGTACCGCAGGAGGCTTTCTTGGCGGTGTTGCAAATTTCGGAATAACACATCATGACAAATCGCAGAACTTCTCACTCTAATCAACCCTCAAAATTGCGTCCCAATAAGACGAAGAAAAATGGGATCGGGTCGCTCTTCATGGTGCTGATCGTCGTAGGCATTGTACGGACTTCGTTCGCGGGCGCATTTCACATTCCGAGTGGCTCAATGAAGAACACCGTTCTTGTGGGCGATTATTTATTTGTGAACAAGATAGGGTACTTCATACAAACGCCGAAGTACATTCCGTTTACCAGCATCGAAATCCCACATCTCCATATCAAAACATGGGATGTGGCTCGTGGAGATGTGGTCGTTTTCGAGTATCCGGGTGATCGAGACGAGATCACAGCACACAAGCGTGATGAGAATTACATCAAGCGGTGCGTTGGGTTGCCCGGGGATATCATTCAAATTAAGAACAAGCAGTTGTTTGTAAATGGAGTGCCGTTTCCTAACCCATCCGAAAGTATTCTGACTTCGGATACGGAGCCAGCCGGACTGGTAGATTCAAGAATCTTTCCTCGCGGCGCACAGTGGAATGCCGATAACTTTGGTCCACTACGTATTCCTAAAGTCGGGGACGTTCTTTCCATCAACAAAGAAAATATTGACGCGTGGCAGATTTTTATCGAGCGTGAGGGCCATCACGTCGCTCTCGGAATGAACGATCAGGTCTTGATCGACGGGAAACAGGCCACGGATTATACGGTCCGGCGCGACTATCTGTGGATGATGGGCGATAACCGGGACAACTCGGAAGATTCAAGGATGTGGGGTTTTGCCCCGATGGACAACGTCATTGGCAAAGCTGCTATCGTTTATTGGTCGTGGTATAACCCTCCTTCGTCGGGCAGCGGAGATGGCTACGATCCGGATGAGGTACAGAAATTTCATATCCGGTGGGATCGAGTTGGCACATTGATTAAGTAAGAATCGTAATATTTCTTTTTAGGATCGGAATCCAGCAGCCTAATGGCAAAGAACACAGATTTAGGATCGACGTCATTGCGAGGTTCTTCGCCTTCGAACGGTGAACCAAAGCGCACGAAGACGTATGCCGAAATTCGCGCCGAGCGAGAGAGCAAGCAGAATACCTCGAACGGTAAGCCAAATGGAAAGAAGAAAGAGAGCTGGCTTCGCTCGTTATTCATAGCCGCGCTCATTGCGTTCGTTATTCGCACGTTCTTCTTCGAAGCATTTCGTATTCCGACCGGCTCGATGAAGAACACGCTGCTTGTCGGTGATTACCTGTTCGTTAATAAGATCGGATATTTTATAGAAACTCCCAAATATATTCCTTTCACCGAAACGGAAATTCCGCACTTACATCTCAAGACCTGGAGTGTAAAGCGTGGAGATGTCGTGGTGTTCGAGTATCCAGGAGATCGCGATCTCGTTGTTCCTCGCGAAAAGAAAGTAAATTATATTAAGCGTTGTATCGGCTTGCCGGGGGACGTTATCCAAATTATCAACAAGCAAGTGTATGTAAACGGGAAGATATTCCCGAATCCACCGGAGTCGATCCTACAAGATACCGAGAAGGCCGGCGTCGTCGATCCGAGAATATTCCCACGTGGTGCCCAATGGAATAAAGATAATTTTGGTCCCCTCCGTATTCCAAAACAAGGAGATATTATACCGATCAGTAAAGCCAACTTCGATCAATGGGAAGTTTTTATCGCTCGCGAGGGGCATAAGATCGAGATCGGGCCGAACGACGTAATTCTTATCGACGGTAAGCCGTCCACGCAGTATAAGGTCCAGCGTGATTATCTTTGGATGATGGGAGATAACCGCGATGACTCCGAAGATTCACGCTTTTGGGGTTTTGCACCAATGGATAATGTCGTCGGTAGCGGGTTTATTATTTACTGGTCGTGGTATAACCCGCCGTCGGCTGGTCAGGGTGACGGCTATGACCCGGACGAAGTGCAGCACTTCCACATTCGATGGGATAGAATCGGGCGGTTAATACATTAAGCCGTTCACTGTAGGCCCTCTCCTTTGGGAGGGGGCATTGTATGATGCCTCCTCTTAGCGTATATCTCCATATTCCGTTCTGCGAAAGAAAGTGCATTTATTGCGACTTCTATTCGATCGAGAACCTTGCCCTGCGTGAGGATTTCGTTGACCTTCTTTTAGCGGAGATAGATCTTAAACTCCGAAGTAATCCAGCCCTAGAAGGAAGAGCATTACAAACGATCTTCTTCGGAGGTGGGACTCCATCGCTTCTTACTCCACAGGAGTTAGAACGAATTATAGGCAAGCTCCAACAGTATTTTAGTATAGCTGCAGACTGCGAGTTTACACTGGAATGCAACCCGGGCACTGTTAGCCTTGATAAACTCAAAGCGTATCGGTCGCTCGGAGTCAACAGACTTAGCTTTGGAGTACAATCATTCGATGCGAGGGAGTTAGAATTTCTCGGTCGCATTCACGATGCGAAGCAAGCAAAAGAAGCGATCGCTCTCGCAAGGCAAGCCGGTTTCGATAATGTCAGCCTCGATCTCATCTTCGCGCTTCCCGATCAGGAAGAATCGGTGCTTCGTCGGACACTCGATGAAGCGATCAAGCTCGAGACAGATCATATCAGCGCCTATAATCTTATCGTCGAACGAGGTACGCCGTTATACCGATTGGTACAGCTTGGTAAGGTAATCGAACTGGACGCTGACCGAGCCGCAGCATTGTTCGACATCGTTCAGGATCGGCTTTCAGAAGCAGGTTTTGCACAATACGAAATTTCGAATTACGCGAAGTCTTCGGAGAAAAGGGCCAAGCATAATCTCGTATATTGGGATGGTCATAAAGACTACGTCTCTTTTGGTCCCTCGGCACACGAGTTTATTGATGGTGTTCGTGCCTGGAATATCTCGTCGCTTGAAGAATATAGCAAGATGATACGAGCGGGGAAATTGCCGATCATTAATAGCGAAAGGCTTACTCCGGAAGATCGCCGGACCGAGATCCTTTATCTTCAGCTTCGCTCGACTGGAATTCGACTTAAGGATTTCGAATCGGACTTCAGCGAAGACCTTCTTAAGAACCAAGATGTCCAATGGTTTATGGAAGATGGAATGCTCGTCTCAGAAGAGGGACTTCTGAAGCTCACGCAAAAAGGCTATCGCTTTTGCGATGGCATTGTGACCCGGCTGTTGCGCGAGCGGGAGCATACTCCGACCGAAATCGTTCTACCCTTGCTTCAGCGGCAGTATGGAGCCGCTGCCTGACACGCCTACAACAATGCGTCCTGAATACAAGCGTATCCATTTTGTCGTGGCCGGCGTAGCATTCGCCGTAGCCTTCTTTACCTATTTGCTGACGATGCAGCCGACGATCCCATTCTGGGATTGCGGTGAATTTGCCGCTGCTGCCAGTGCGCTCCAAGTGCCACATCCGCCAGGAGCACCACTCTGGACCATCGTTGGCCGCATCGCGATGATACTGCCGACCTTTTCGGATTACGCAGCGCGGTATAATCTCTTCTCGGTCCTCTCATCGGCAGTATCGATCCTTCTGCTCTATCTCACGCTTGTTCGCCTCATTCGGTTATGGCGCGGGTTTCCGGAGTCCGTATCGGATGCTGTTATTCTGTTCGGTGGTGCGCTTATTGGCGCATTGTCCTATTGCTGGACCGACAGTTTTTGGTTCAATGCCCTTGAGTGCGAGGTCTATGCATTCGGTTCGCTTTTTATATCGCTCGTGCCGTGGCTCCTGATGGTGTGGTACGATCACGCGGATGAGGAACATAGCGAAAAATACCTTCTGCTCATTGCGTATGTGGTAGGGCTTTCGCTCGGGGTGCATCAGCTTGCACTTCTTACCATGTTCCCGGCCTTTATGCTGGTATACTATCGCCGACGAAAGAATGTAACGCTCTCCAGTTGGTTCGGAATGGTGGGCCTTTCGGTCATTGCATTTGTCGTGATCTTTTGGGTCATTCTATCCAAGTTGGTCGATTGGGCTGGCAATGGACTCGGAATTCTCTCTGCGATCGTAATTGCGGCCATGCTATTCGCCGTCTTTTATGGCGAGAAGAATAGGAAGCCCAAAGTTGCGCTTAGTGCGTGGATACTTGTTATGGTCTTCTTAGGCTATACAACATATCTCTTTGTCATGGTGCGGGCGTCGCAGAATCCACCCATGAATGAGAATGCGCCCTCCACATTTAAGAGTCTTGCCGGCTACATCAATCGCGACCAGTATGGCTCGATGAGTTTGGGAGATGAATTTGCTCATCGCCGATTACCGCAGCAGCGAGAAGATCATCAGCCGACGTGGGAGGATTATTCGAGTGACGCGCAATTCTTCTGGGAGTACCAGACGAATTTCATGTACCATCGCTATCTCGGATGGAATTTCATCGGGCGTACGACGGACGATAAAGGTGCCGGCGTCGATTTTTCGAAGACATGGGCGCTACCCTTCATGCTCGGATTGCTTGGAATCTACTGGCATTTCAAGCGAGACCCCAAGCGGGCACTGACATTACTCGGTACATTCATCATTATGGGGTATTTGGTCGACTGGTACCAAAACCAGCAAGACCCGCAACCGCGCGAGCGTGATTACTTCTATGTAGGGGCTTTCTATATTTATGCAATGTGGGTAGGTATCGGGGCGGTCGGCATAATGGAGTGGATACGAGAACGCTTTGCATTGTGGAATGAGCGAAAGATGTCGTACGCCCTTATTGCCGCTTGTTCTCTGCTGTTTATCTTCGGGCCGCTCAATCAGTGCATTGGTTTATCCGGTATGATCATCGGTCAGCCGTTCAGCAAATCTTCGAAATGGGCCGAGTATTCACGGAAGCATAATTGGATACCGTGGGAATATGCCTACAATATCTTGCAGAGTTGTGAGCCTAACGCCATACTATTTACCTATGGCGATAACGATACGTTTCCACTGTGGTGCATTCAGGACGCGTACGGGATCCGCCGTGATGTGCGCATCGTCCAGCTCCAGCTTGCAACCATGATGTGGAATGTCAGGCAATTGGTAGATAAGAATGATTGGGGGACGGATGCTGTCGATCTAACCTATTTCACCAAAGCGAACCTCGCACTCGGCGATGATAATGCGACCTACGATGCTGTGGAGAAGGCGCGCGACTGGCGCTCGCCATTCGTCATTCCGGTGACGGACGGACAAGCACGCTGGATCACTGGAGACTCTACCGCGACAGCGACGACCATGACCTGGACGCCGCAGATCGGCCTGCCAAGTGATTTCCTGGTTGCTGATATCGTCTATACCAATTTAGGAAAGCGCCCCATTTGTTATTCCGTAACGGTCCCGGAGAACGAGCGGGCAGGACTTAATAAATATCTCGTCTATGAGGGATTAATTGCCCGTGTAACGCCATTTGCACAGCCGGCCGATCATAACGGCTTGGGGGGGAGCCTACAACCAGTTCGATATGCAGAAGCGGTGTTCAGCACTCCTGCGAAGGCGCATGCTGAGCCGTATCGGGGAATGATCCTGCGTACGTATGCCGATCCTTCGGCACATCGCAGTGCGATGGACGACGAATATTCGTTAACGTATCGCTTCGAATTCATGCGTCTGGCGAATTGGTACATTCAAAAGAATGATCTTGCGAACGGTAGAAGGGCGTTGGATACTATGGAAGCACGTATTCCACTTTCACAAATACCGCTCGATTATTCCTTTGCTTCCTTTATCGCCGATCTTGCCGACCGTACCGGCGATTGGCCGCTGATGGAGAAGTATGCGAAACAAGGGGTAACAAGCTTAAAGGAACAACTCCAAAACCCCGACTCCAAAGAAAGTCAGGCAGGGTTTGAAGCGAACTATCAGCTTGCAAATCTAGAGCTTCGTGCGGGTGAGATCGATCAAGCACGTAAGGATTTTGCAACGATGATGTCGCAATCCAAGCCGGAGCAGCAGGCCTTCCTAAAGCTCAAGCTCGATGAATGCGATGCGCGAAAGTTCGAAGTGAATAAGCAGTATGATTCTGCCTACGCAAAATATTCAGCCTTGATCGCCGCCTATGGAGGGTTCGCTGGCAATGCGTCGGACATTCAGGATCTTCGCAATCACCAAGTGTTCGATTCTATGCAGCGCGGCCATTAACCAGGCCGCGCGCTGCTAAATATTTTTGCGGTGTTGCTTGCTTTGGGATTCTCTTCCCATATGGCCATCGCGCCGAGATTCACTGCGTCTGGAATCGGTATGGTCCGTGTGTACTCCATGCCGGTTATCTTTGGTGGCGGCGCCCATTGCACGGCGTAAGCCGGGCTGGCCTGTAGAGCCGTGACGAACTTCTCGACCGTTTCTGTTACGCGATTTTTGCTCTTCATCGCGTGCGCGCTGCAGGTCTGTTAATTCCTTTTCGCGTTCCACTACCATTTTCGATTGTTTCTTCATAAGAATTGAATTTAATTCACGATTAGTGTTACAATTATGCTCACTATCGGAGCAAAGCTCATTCCGGATAAGTAATTTTGTGACGTGAAGCATCGCATTAAGTCCATTCGAGCAGAATATTTTCGGCTTCCGTTGAAAAATCCGTTCGTTATTTCCATTCGCTCAGCAACGAATGCCAATGTTGTCCGCTGGCATCTTACGACGGAAGAAGGCTTTGAATTTCTCGGTGAATCGGTACCTGTACAATATGTGACTGGCGAGACGCCCGAGACAGTATTGGCAACCGTTTCTAACATCGATGCAATACTGCGGGGCGCACAGGTTGAAGACTTTCTCGAACTTATAAGTGAGATGTCACATCGGTTGCCGCACGACGTTGCGGCTCGCGCCGGCGTCGAGATCGCACTGTACAATGCGTTTGCTGATGAGGAGGATATTCCTGTCTACAAACTATTGGGTGGCGCGAACGCAGAACTCGAGACTGATCTCACGATCGCACGCATTCCCAATGCGACAGAAGTTGCACAAGAGGCCTGGCGAGATGGATTCCGTTACTTCAAAATGAAGGTGGGTGGTGGAGCAATGGAGGAAGACGTGGGCCGCATTCTTGCCATTCAAAATTCGATACAGGAAATAGGTGGTGATGTTCCGATCTTTCGTCTGGATGCGAACCAATCGCTAACGCCTAAAACTACACTCCAACTTACAGAAGAATTACTACGGCATGACATTAACATCGAACTTATCGAGCAGCCGGTGCCAAAAGAGGATTTAGCCGCGCTGGACGAGATCGCACGGGTCAGCCCGATTCCGATCGTTGCGGACGAAGCATGCCGAAGCCCTCAGGAGGCGTTTCGAATTTGCGCTGAGACTGCAACTCAGGGGCTCAATGTGAAACTGATGAAATCCGGTATCAGCGGAGCGCTCGAAATTATTCGAATTGCTAAAGCAGCCGGACGCAAACTGATGATGGGCTGTATGCTCGAAAGTGAAGTCGGGATGGCTGCCAGTGTAGCTCTGGCTTCTGGAACCGGAGTATTCGACTATATAGATCTCGACGGCCACCTGTTGCTCGATCTCGATCGTCCGATATCGCTCTTCAAAGCTAATGGTCCCTGGTTACAAGCACATTAGCGCTTATTCTCGATCGCGAAGATTACGCTATCCTTTGGTACACTATCGATGAGAACGAGCAGTTTGTATTGCCCGACCGGCCATGGTGCAGCGTTCATCAGATCAAAGTGGCTCATGTTTGTACCGGTTGATAGCCTGGCTGCGTTATCGGCGATCTTTTGTCCCGTCTTCACGTAGAACCATCGTCCGGCAAGCGTCATACCATTGGTCGCATTACGAGTTTCGATAATGCCATGAATGGTATCGCGAATGTCAAAGCTATGAGTAGTATCTAACGCATTCATTGTGGTGTCGCGGCTAACCGTCAGGATGGTGCGAACGGTAAGGACCTGAGTGGCAACCGTAGCAGTATCTTTTTCGGCCGGTGGTGGCGGCGCGGACTTTTTACAAGCGGCAAAAAGCAGTATGGGGGATATAATGAGTAGGATCCTCTTCATAGTGGTTTCGGTAAGGGAAATAGTGACATTAGGAACAACGACTACGTCGCCAAACATTTCGTTTCTAAGCAGCCTTACCCGGGGATAGTGGAGCCGGGGAATCTACTTTTTGACCCATCATTCGTTTAATATCTTCTCGCAGTTCAATAACTTCGGCATGTAGCTTGGCGATCGACTTATCGCTGGCAATAGCCGCATCTGGGTTTTCGGCATCTCGATCCACAAAGAACGATGCGAGGGTAGCTGCCACATAACTCAGGATCGCAACGGAATATAGAGAAAGAAGTACGGTAAGCACTTTCCCCGCTGTGGTTTGAGGCCAAAAATCCGAGCCGATCGTGGTGATCATCATGATCGACCAATAAAGAGCTTGCCCGTAATTCTTAGGTCCATTGGGGACGGATTGCTCGAACCGCAAAATTGCTGCGGCAGAGACGAGTGCCACAATTGCTGTTATCATGAGGACGTATTCTGCTCCACGCCGCCCCATCGTGCGGCTGAGAGCCGTTATACCGCGATTGATCGATCCAACGATCTGTACAATGCTAATCCCGCCGGTCGCAGCAAACGCTCGTATCGCTCCGGCAAATTGAAATACCCGTAAGGCGGGGACGAGAAGAGCGAGCGTTGTAAGCCAATTATGTTTTAAAAATTCCTTTTTCTTTGGCGCTACGATAAAGCGAATGATAAAATCTACTAAAAAGATGATCCAGATCGCAGTCGTTATGTGCTGAAGCTCTCGCTGTGGGCCGCTTGTCGTTAGCTGGATGATGAGGAGGATCAGCCAGACGAATCCCAATACGGTAAGGGGTGTGCGAGCGCCACGCTCGAGCTTCGCAAGCATGCTTTCGCGCTCGACGTTTAGCTCATTCTTTTGCTCGGGGGTGAGTTTTGCCATCGCCAGAAAACTGGATTACGGGATTGGATGGATTTACCGGATTCGATTTAGCTTGAGCTTTACGCAATGATTGTTCCGTATGAAGCTCTGCTGTAGGGGAAAGTAAAGGGAGGAAAAAGCCGGCGAGGGACTCTGGTGTTTCTGCTGAGAGCTACGATTTAGCTTTGTCGCGCCATTTTTTCATAACAAAGAATATTGCGCCACCGAACAGCGTGGCCATAAAAACAAGATCGAAAATGATATCTACACTCATGCAATTACTTTTGGGGCGTTCTTTAATTCTTGCTTTAACCTTGTCATTCCTTAGAGAATTATTTTGAGGATCTCCGACTGACAAAAAACCAAACGATTAATAATATCCCCACGACTACAGCAAGAATTACTGTATGCTCCATTCTATTTATCCTTGTCAGTTTTAATCAATTCCTTCTCGACACGAGTTACTAATTCCTGATCACCACCATACATTTCAAGCCCATTAAAATTGCGCCGCTTGCCAAAGTGTTGAAGGTCAATAGCGTGGTATTCACTCCATTCCTGCTTTGAATATTTAGTGAATTTCCACCAAAACCAAACGGTCCCGATAAATAGTAGTGCGAATGCAAGCAGGGTAACGATCATACGTCTTCGGCAGGCTTCATCCAATTATTGCTTCAAATAGTTGCCACATCGCATTTCGGGACGTGCAATTAACATTCTTCCCATTCTTTAGGGTTTAGCTCCGCTGCCTCACGGATTAACTGCACGATCTCGGGTCTGCTCGCTTCCTCCACAGAAGAAATAACGACATATCGCTTCGAGACTCGGCCGCCTTGCAGTAAGTGGTTGGGGTCACTCAGCCGGACTCCATGAATAAATTCGAGTTTAACTATGCCGTGTTTTACTGTGATCTGACACAGCGCGCCTTTTATGCGCCCTCCGATCCATGGGCGGTGATAGGAGAGGCTGCCCCACAAGGTCGTCTCTTCAACGCTCGGAATTTCCTTGCGGATGACCGTGCGAAGCTCACGAACGATCTTTCGCTCCGATGGGGAAAGAAGGTCAAAATATTCCTTCACACTGATATTTGTAAGCATACTACGAAACGCTTGATTAAAATGTCAGTCGAACACCGGCATTAAACATAAGAAAGTTCGTGTAATCCCTGTAACCGCCGATCGGAAATCGAAACATGACGGACCCGATCAGGTCGAAGAATGAGTATCCGATGCTGCCAAATGCAACGAGATCGAGGTTCCACGAATGATTTGGTATTTCGTTTATCGATGTTGTTGTGTCGGAGCGCAACAAACTATCTTGCTGCTGAAACCATGTCCTCGTTAACTGGCTAAAGTGATAGCGGTCTACATACTCGATGCGCGTAGCATAGCCAGTAGACGAGCGCCCGAACTCTTCCGTCGAGTGATAGAAATGCATAGCTTCCGTCTTGGATCCCAAGAATTCGACAAAGAATGTTCGCAGGTCGGCTTGTTCGGAGATCAACGTCCTGTCTCCATTCCAAGGACCATCGAATACATAGCTGGGACCAATGCGTTGGGAGCCCAGACCGAAACCACCGAGCAGAGACCATGAGTATTCGTTCTTATTCGGCCAGAATATACCCGTGCCGAAAGACGTCAGATCTTCGTCATAATCTAATCCCTTTCTCCATGCGGTATGAGAGGCCAGGAGTATGAGATTATTTGGGATGGAGCACGAGCCTTCCAGGTAGAGCTTGTTATTATTGGTGTAATTACCTTGCAAGCTGCCTTGCCACGAGTGGGTAAAGAGAGGCATTGGCATCGGATCGGCAATGTGTAGCGGTGGCTGGCAAGAAATTAATCCGCACGCAATGACAACCAGCAATAATGCCCATCTATGCATTTAAAGGCAAAACACCGGAGCGGGTTCTTAGTTACAAGCGTATTCCGCGCGTCCCCTTCAAAAGAAAGAGGCGAAGCTTGCGCATCGCCTCTTGATTCGTTTTCCAAATCTTTACTTCTAGTTGCGTCCGTTCATAAATGCAACGTCGGGGAAGAGAACGATCTTGCCGACTTTCTTCGGGGATTCGATCATCAGTTCGAATGCCTCCTCGAAATTAGTGAGCGGCATTTTATGCGTCACTACCGGACGCACATCGAGGCGCTTCGAGGAAAGTAAATTCGAAACCGTGAACCACGTGTCCATCATGAGGCGACCATTGATGCCATAGAAGCGGCCACCGTTAAAGATGATGTCATTAAGGGGCGTCGGTACGAGGTTCTCGCGGAAGATACCGAAGAAGCAATAGCGTCCGCCGCGGCGGAGCATTTTTACTCCGTCCTGCATCGCGCTTGGTACACCCGACATTTCAATTACCACGTCAGCTCCAAGTCCGCCGGTCTGTTCTTTTACAAACTTAACGGCGTCTTCTTTAGCGACGTTGATAATATGGTCCGCGCCCATCTTCTTACCGATATCTAGGCGGAATGGCTCAATGCCTGTCAGGAAGATCTGTGTTGCACCGGAGGCACGCGCTACACCAACCGAGAAGAGGCCGATCGGGCCGTCGCCAAGGATTGCAACACTTTTGCCATGTACCGGCTCGATGAGCGTGGCATGTACTGCGTTGCCAAGAGGCTCTTGAATACTTAAGAATTCAGGAGGGATCGTCTTGTCATTCTTCCATACCACGATCTCGGGAACGACGAGGTATTCGGCAAACGCGCCGTTGGTATCGACACCCAGGATCTTAAGGTTGTGACAAATGTGCATTTGTCCGGTCATGCACTGCTTACAATGCATGCAGGGAATATGCGTCTCTACGGAAACGATATCACCTTCTTCTACTCGGCTTACAACGGAGCCCTTCTTTACGACCACGCCGGTTGTTTCATGGCCAACCGTATACGGTACATTCTGTACCCTCGACTGAGCCCAGGAATCCCATTCATAGATATGAACGTCGGTGCCACAAAGGCTGGAAGCCTGTACTTTAATGAGCACTTCATTCGGTTTAACATCCGGAATTGGAATTTCCTGAATTTCAGCACCGCGTGCTCGTTTTGTCTTTCGCAGTGCGATCATCGTCTGGGCCATAGAGAATCTGGAGGAATAACTAAAAAATTAAGTGAGGCTAATACCTACTTTAAGCGGGCAACATAACACGTTTGTCAAGGTTTGAATTCGTTTTCAAATTCGAAGTTTCGAAACCCACTTGGCCAATTCCTCCATTGTCTCCGGTAACACTCCATGCCCTGCCTCGTGCAAACTTGTTGTGACGGACGCACCTTGCGCGCTCAGTAGACGATCGGCCTCATCCATTGCCATGGAGGGGATGAGTTCGTCGTATTCACCATGACTCATAAAGAACGGGAAGTTGTCAAATCTTTTCTCCTTCAAAGCAGGAAGGACATCGCGCGGAATGTATCCGGAAAGATTGATCGAAGCGAGCGGAGAGATGCCGTAATTCTTTAAATTGTAGGTGATAAGCAGTGAATAACACATCGCAGCGCCCTGACTGAAACCCATTAATACTACTCGTGTCGGATCTCCGCCTTCCTGCTCCACTATCGCCGCAAGATTGTTGACGAGCATATCTTCGCTCTCATGTCGCGAGAGATCGTCAGGATGTAGTCCGGTCGCTGTTTGGGTGAGATGATACCAGGCGTATCCGCCTTGCATTAATTCGATCGGAGCACGAAAGCTGATCGTGAGGAAATTCGGAGCAACAGCCTCCGCAATGGGTATAAGATCGTATTCATTGGCGCCATAACCATGAAGAACCAAAAGGACCGGAGGCTTACCTGTTGAGTCCGCGGGCTTTACTGTTGCGTATTTCATAAAGATGAGCCGCTAACAATTGTAAGGGGTGCTTGTTTCCGGTTACGTTGTGCGTATATTTGCCCCATCACAAACCGCACGGAATATGGCTCGATATTCTCGAATAACGCTCTCGGTTGTTTTCAGTCTTTACGCTAGCAATTTATTCGCTCAGTGGGCCAATGTCGCATCGCATTTAGTTGGGCCGGAAGCCCAGCGGATCGGCGCCGTTTGCTTCGTGGACGGTACCTTATGGGCTGGTACGATGTCGCTCTTTTATTCGAAAGACACCGGCAAAACGTGGCGTCGTTCGAACCTCTCTGCGTTTGCCGGCATCACCGATATTTCATTCTTCGATCGTACTAACGGTGTTGTATCCACACAAAGTGGTATCTATTTAACCAACGATGCAGGTGCGACCTGGATCAATATCTCCCCGGCGCCCGGCGTGACCTATGTTCGTTCTGCATTTAACGGCTCTCCTTTAATAATCCATACGCTGCAATATGGTACGAGTTTATTTTCGACCAGCACCGATGGCGGCGTCAATTGGAGTACGGTCGATCTGGGATCGGAAGGGCTAAGCTTTGGTATCGCGGCCGATAAGACTGTTTATGTTTTCTCGAGTGACATTGGTGGGGGATGGGTTAATTCCTCCAGCGATCTTGGTGTGACTTGGAGCGCTAATACGAATTACATCGATGGCGATTCCAATAGTCTATCCGTCGACTCCTGTGATAACCAACGATTGTATCTCGTAAATGAGAACAGCGTTCTGCGGACGAACGGCGTTACTAATATCGACGTAAGCACCAATGGCGGGGTAAGCTGGACCACTCCGGCATCACGTGCACTCGATTATTTCTCCGGCTCTTTTGCAAGTACAGCACAAGTGTTGTATGTTGGTACCGTGCCAAACGGAGGGAACGGTCTTCTGCGATCGCTCGACTTTGGCGAGACCTGGCAGAACATCGGCGGACCGACGGAGAGCTTCGATACACGCACGATCGCTGCGATCGATAATAATACACTCGCTGTCCTCGACTCGACGGGCAGCGTATGGATTACGCATAATAGTGGTGGAGATTCTGTGCATCTTGGGCCAAGCAGTAAAGGATCGCCGGTATTAGTCCTCTCTGATAATCCACAACGGGTTCAGGCCACAACCTGCGGACCGGTTCACTCAGTCATTACTCTGGGGGTTGCCAGTTGCGTGCCGGTAAATTCGACCATAGATTCGATGTCGATCTCAGGGTCGATGGCATTTACGATTCGTGACACCCGGGTATTGCCGCGTACGGTTGGCATTGGCGATTCGATCGTGATCCAATACCGGCCGCTAATGGGAAGCGGTGATACTGCTTTCCTGCATCTTCGCTATCAACTTGCATCCGTTCAGCATGATACAACGATCACGTTGCTTGGCACGGCGATACCCAATGCATCTGGGAATGTTGCGGCGCAGCATCCACAGTATGTCAGTCTTACACCCGGTTCATACGTCAACTTGCCTCTCACTGTAAATCTGAACCCGAATATTAATCTCGATTCTTTGTGGCCATTTTTAACTGGTATTTCTGCGGCTATTCAGTATGATTCAACGAAATTACAGTTCGGTAGCTACATGCCTGTAAACGGATGGATGCAAATTGGATCATCGCAAGGGCCACAGCAGATCACTCTCGAACTTAAGAATGGCAGCTCGGTAGCGACGCATCCGCTTGATCTTGGCTCGATCGCATTCCGATGGGATCACTCATCACGCGGTTACGTCGTTCGTATTCCTCTCGAATATTTAGTATTGCATACGACCGGTGGAGACGTTCCGCTGTGTATCGAACCGAGTGAAGACAACATCTGGGCTGTTGCGGTACAGGCTACTTCCGATGTAAGTGATGATAGGCAAATTGTCGACATACGCGTTTATCCGAACCCTGTTGCAAACAACTTGTGGATAGAAAATTCGAGTGGGGAAGCAGCGATGATCTCGCTTAAGGATGAGCTGGGTCGTGAGATACGATCCTTAACGATAGGCGTGGGAAGTACTGCGACATTGGATGTAGAGTCCGAGTCCAGTAGTTCATATATGCTGGTGATCCACCAGAATGCGAGAACAGAAGTTCGACGCATAACGAAGTTGCGATAGGCTTTTTGTCCTTAGGTGCTATCTGCTTCGTATTTTATGTATACCTTGTTCTACTTTTAGAAGGATATTGCTATGTCAAAACTATTGTGTTCAGTCTCCCTGCTTGCTTTTATCATTGTTTTTAGTGCTTGCAGCTCGGGCTCCGCATCCGCACAACCGATGATTGGGGGGCGGATTGGAATTAACATCGGTAACGAATCGCTTGACCCTGATCCGACCGCTGGCACAGGCGTCAGCGCGGGCAGCCATGTTGGTATCCTGGTCGGACCACAGTTCGATTACTGGTTCAGTCATAACTGGGCCTTCTCAACAGGGCTGATATTCGATCAAAAAGGAATCGGCTTCAGTGAACAGGGCGTCTCCGATAACTATGTTCTCGGCTACCTTGAAATTCCATTGTTAGTCAAGCAAGCATTTGCAACTGGCATGGTGCGTCCCTATATTTTTCTTGGGCCTTCCATTGGGTTTTTGCTTTCCGCGACGTACAATCCACCGAGTGGACAGGGCGCCTCTCAGGACGTAAAGGCCTCTTACAACGGTGCCGATTTTTCGCTTGTGGGTGGCGCAGGGCTTTCAATTGATATTAACGGTCCGAAAATCTTTTTCGATGCAGCCTATGCCTTAGGCTTGGTCAACATTGATAATAATCAGCAAACTGGTGACAACGTTAATATCAAGTCGCGCGATATCAGGATCGCAGCTGGCGTAATGTTTCCGCTGACCGGAGAGTAATAATTGCTTCCAAACAAAGAGGGCGAGCCGTTGCTTGCCCTTTTTATTTCTTTTCTAACTCCTGGAAATACTTCCGAATGAGAGCGTTGTAGTCCGGCGTGTAGCCATTCTCTTGTGCGTGGAGGATCTCGTCCTGCAGCTCTTTCTGAGCCTGCGGGGAAGCGATGTTTAGATCGCGCGGTGATTCGCGGACAATATCCTGGCCCGGTTTCGATTCGCGTTCTTCATCTTTATCTCGTTCATGTACCGAATGCTCTGCCTGTAAAAGACGGGAAAGAATACGTTCTTGGCGTTGGATCGTCTCTGGCTTTACGCCATTTGATTTCATATCGCCGATCGTTTGCTGCATTTCGTCCGCGATTTTACGCAGTTCGTCGGCAGACTGGTGTATGCCGGTGCCTGCTTGCCGCTGCTCATCGGCCATCTGCTCGATCGACTTTTTCACAGCTTGCTGTTGAGCGGCGAGTTTGCTAAGCTGAGCCTGCTGACGCATTAACTCCTTCTGGGCCGATTGGCTGCCGCCTTCCTTGCCGCTCGCCATCGCTTGCATCTGATCGTTAAGAGCTTGTTGCTGCTGTGCAAGCTTATTAATCTGATTGATAAATTGTTGGAGGGCGCTACCGGTACCCTGGCCTTCGCCAGGCATATCGCCGTTATCGCCTTCGCTGCCGGACCCGCTTTCTCCTTCCGTGCCTTCGCCGCCCGATCCACTCGAACCAGACTGTCCGTTCTTCGCCATTTTTTGCAGAGCCTGCTGGAAGGCATTGGATGCTTTATTGAGCGAACTCATTGCCGACTGCGAATTCTGTTGCGCTCCCGGCTGATTACGATCGGTCATCGCATCCTGCGCCTTTTGCATCTCGGCGAATGCTTTGCCCATCTCGCGGCCCATCTCCGGAGTTATCTCGGTCGATTTCTGGGCAAGCTGCATCGCTTTAGAAGCGGTCTGACCGAGTTCATCCTTCTTTTGGGATTGCTGTTCGGCAAGATCACGAAAAACATTCGAATTCGGTTGCGCGTCACGTGTTTGGTTCTTTATCTGCTCTTCCGACTGCGACAAGCGATTCAGTTCGTCGCGGATCTGCTTCATCTCACGCATTGTCCGCTGCTTTTCATTCTCGGACATCTTGCGCTTTAGGCTCGCTAGCTTCCGCTGCGCGTTTTTCATCTTTTGCGCAGCCGATTGCGAACTCTGAGCGCCCTTTTGCTGGTCGCCGTTCTGCATCGAGTGCTCGGCATCCTGCATATCTTTATCGGTCGACTCATCGCTCAGGGCTTCGGCCGCTTGCTTCATCTCTTCCGGAGCCTGCATATTCTCCGGTAACTTTTTCATTTCTTGCGCAGCATCTTTCATTTGCTCGCGCATACGGTCGAGTTGCTTCTGAGCGTCCTGCTGCTTGCGGGCCTCAGCAGCTTTTTGCTCCGGGGTCATCGGCTTACCCTGGTCCATGCGCGAGCGAGCACTGTCAGCCGATTGTTGTTCCTGCTTTGCAAGCTCGGAAGCATTCTTCATCAGCTCGTCGATCTTTTGCTCGGTCTGGATCTTCTTCAGAATATTTGCCGTCCGTTCGATCGACTTGCGGAATTGATCTTCGTTCAGCTTCATGTTCTGCATCGCCTCCTGCAGCTTTTTCGGATCGACGTTCTTTTGCATCGCATTCTGGAGGTCCTGCATTGCCTTCTTAAGCTCCGGCGAGTCGATCTGCTTGAAGAGATTTTGAAGCTCTTCATATTTCTGCATTGTCTCCGGCGAAAGAGCATTCTGCTGGTCCATCGAATTCGTCATCTCTTGCAAGTCCTTGGCGACCTGATCGATGCGATCGTTCAATTGCTTTTGCCGCTCCAGCATTTGTTGGACATCCTTCTGCTTAGAGAAGTCTTGCGATTGCTTCGCGAGATCCGACGACTTCATTTGCTGCATCTCCGAAAGAGCCTCATTGACTCGCTTCTGCAAGTCGGCAGCATCCTGTTTGATCTCGTTCATATCGCGCTGGGCCTTATTGGCCTGCTCATCGGCGCGTTTAAATATCTCTTCGACCGATGGAACACGGATCGTATATTCAGGTGTCCGTGTCGACTTGGGTCCCGTGACAGCGTCGTTATCACTTACTTCCATCACATACGATACTTCATCCTCCGGACCAACGGAGAGGGGAGTGAGATTCCAAATGTATGGGACTTCCAGGTCCTGAACATTGTAATTGGACAGCGGCACCGGTAGCCACGTATATGCCGTATCGACCTTCAAATATTTCGACTTTGAAATTCGGTAGCCCAGGCGCATTCGGCTGAAGCCATAATCGTCGTGAATGCGAGCGAGCATATCGAGGCGCATATCGCTCGGAAGGTCGGCGCGGCCGCCCGGCTCGACAAGCACGATCTGAGGCGGCGCATCCCTGGTGATCGCAACAGTATACTCGATCGGGTGTTCGCTCGCGACTGAATCCCGGTCAAGAAGATCGATGTGATAAATGCCCGATTGCAGGAATGTGACCGAACCTGTAGCGATGCTATCGGTGATGGAAAGTGGGTAGCGGCTATCAGGTGTCGGATTCCGAGGATTGTGTATGCTGTCCTGCGCCGTATCTAACTTATGAAATACAACGAATGCACTTCGAAGGGGAGAGGAAGCGATGACCTGAAAGACGCCTTTGGTCCCGGCGACGCCAGCAATATCGCCTATGTTTTCCGTAAGCTGTATTACTTTCTGATGAGTATACGCCGGTGGGTCAACTTCGACCTTGAGAGAACGAATGATCGGGTGATCCAACACTGAAATATTATATCGCTGGGACTCGATATCGCGAGCTTCAGCATAATACTCTGCCGGATGCATCGCACGATAAGTGTATGTAAAACCGGTGTGGAAGCCCTGGCGAATAAACGAAGAATCGAGCGGTGTTGCCTTTAGCGCGATCGTTTCAAATTCTTTTTCACCCTCTTGCCGAACGCGGAAGGAAACGTTGCTTAACTGCTCGCCCCTGGTTGCAACCGTAACTATTACAGAATCGCCGCGCATCACTCGGCGATTGCCAGGAAATACAAAGAACGTGAACGGTGCAGGCTTTTGATAGAACGTTCGAAAATGCGAAAGTCGATTAGCCGCTGCAGACATTTCGCTGCCAGCGCCCACAAAGAACGCACTGCCGAGAACAAGGCTTACCAGAAATAGAACGATCGAACGCTTTAGCGGGCGGTCGTCGACGATCGCGTTGAAATCGACCGACCGAACCTCACTGTAGGTATTCTGGAAAGCCGCAAGCGCAAAACGCGGAGAGCCAAAAAGATCGGTCGATTCGGCAAAGAGGGGACGAGCAAGCTGAAGTGTGTTGACCAGCCGGTCGCTAACGTTTGGATAATGCCTGCCAACGGCAGTTGCCAGTTCGTCGTCCGTAGCTCGTTTACGAATACCCAGGCGAACCAGCAGGGGTGGTCCGACGAAGGCCAGGATAGCTGCCACCGCCAGTGTAATGCCGGACCAAAACATCCACGTACGCATCGGGATATCAAAATGCCCGAGCATTTCGGCGGCGATGGCAAGCGTGGCGAGTACAACGATCGCTGCAAGCGAACTCCAAACGCCGCTCCAGAGCGCGACCGATTCGCGCTTGCGACGAAGACGGCTCAGCCGTGTTATTAATTCCTGATAGAGTTCTTGAGGCATTGGCAGGACAGGCTTCGGCCTGTCAGATGAATGGTCGGCAGGCCTTAGCCTACGTGACCAACGACCGCAAAACCTAACTGCCCTATTACGGGCGGCGTTCCGAAATTAGCCAGATCAGGGACGAGATGAATTGCTCTTCACCGCTCCGGTTGTCCGGGAAGTCCCATAAGTCTTAGCGGGGTGCTGTACTTCCGTATTTTTGCAGCGAATGAACATCGATCTCCTTGAACCCGGTACCCCCCCGGGACTGAACGTACTCGTTGTCGCCTATTATTTCCCTCCGATGGGGCTTTCGGGCGTACAACGGATTCTGAAGTTTGTAAAGTATCTGCCGGAGTTTGGCTGGCGGCCTATTGTGCTAACAGCAGCCGAAATGCCGTACTATGCCCACGATGAGTCCCTAATGGAAGAGCTTAGGCCGCTTATCGAAAAGAACTATGTGCGAGTAGTTCGTACGAAGGGGAGCGGCATGCCCGGGGGGAAGCTTGCAAAAGCAGACGGTAAAAAGTTGGCGCTGCCAAGCGCACGGTGGCAACGTATTCGGTCGAATATCATCCAAACGTTTTATCAGCCGGATAGCCGAATTAAGTGGAAGAAACAAGCTCTTGAAACGGCGGAGCAAGTCTTTAAGGAAGAACGTATCGATGCAGTGATAGCCACGGCACCTCCGTTCACCGATTTTCTCATCGCGCGCGACCTTGCCCGAAAACATCACGTACCACTTCTGATAGATTATCGTGATGCCTGGGTTGCTAACAAGGATCTGAATTTCTATGCAACGCCATTTCATAAGGCCTATGCCCGAAAGCTGGAGGATAGCTGTCTTCGTGCATCCGGCGCTATTACGGTCGTGAGCCGTCCGATGAAAGAGGTGTTGCTTCAGAATTATCACTTCCTCAAGCATGAAGACGTGACCATTGTCCCGCATGGATACGATCCATCCGATCTTGCCGCGGCTGGTGCTGCCGTAGAGAAGTATCGCGACCCTCAGAAATTTCGAATCACCTACGGTGGGGCATTTTACGTCGGGTATCCCGGGCGTTCACCGATACCTATGCTCGAGGCGGCAAAGCTGGCCATGTCGAAAGAGCCACAGCTTAAGGAAGACCTAGAGCTTGTTTTTGCCGGTATCATGCAGAAGGAGGACCTCCGGGCACCAGAAAAACTGGGACTCATGCAGAACGTGGTCATCAAAGGATACCTGCCACATCGTGAGGAGGTCGCGCTGTTGCTTTCGAGCGATGTCCTATGGATGATAATGGGGGATAAAATATCAGCTCCCGGGAAACTTTATGAGTACTTTGGAACGATGAAGCCGATCCTTGGCCTCGTTCCGCCAGGCAGTCATGCAGAGAAATTGCTAAATGATTACGGCGCTGGTATTGTGGTCTCGCCACGTGACGTAAAGGCTCTATCTGAAGTAATTTTAGACCTTTACAGGCGTTGGCGCAAGTCCTTACTACCCCATAATGTGAATCAGCCATTTGTGCAGTCGTTCGACAGGCGAATGCTCACAAAGGAGATCGCTCGGCAATTGGGGTTAATGCTTCGACCGTAGGCAAGGCCTACCACTCCAAACTCGTCTGAAGAAACATTCAGGCACAATATCGTATCCTGCGGAGCGTTGCAATAATCTCGTCTGTTACGCACCATCGATGACCTTTTCTAAAAGCACGTATAGCCGTCTCGTTCTTGCGGCCATTCTTCTTTTTGTCGCCGTACACCCCAGTTCCGCACAGATCGCGAAGATGTATCGCGATACCACGTTCGGCCTGCCGAACGCCGAAAATCTGTTCAAGCCGGCTTCGGTCGATGAAAGCGTTCTCTACAGGCTCGATGAGGCGCGAACCGTAAAGCAAATGGATGCAACAGCCGATGGAGCGCATTGGTATGTGGTGGATGAGTTTGCGAACTGGCAATACATTACAATTGACGGCCATCCTTTTGCCGATCGATATCACGAAATTGCGGGTACGGGAACGAGATTGAGTCCGAACGGGGACTATCTGATCTGGTCCGGCATGATGCACGCAGTGACCGAAAAAGGGTTCGATTCCACTACGGTCTACGTGCATAAGGATACATCACTCGTCGCCCATTACGTAAGCGATAATCCGGAGGTCGAATTCTCCCATAGCGGTAAGCACTGGGCCGAGACGCTGCCCTACGCGTACTATCTTCAAAAGGGCGATCGCGATCTTGTTATTGTGGATGGACAAGTTGTAAGTAAAGGGAATATTTATCCACACCAATTCTCATTCTCTCACGATGAGCAGCACTGGGCCTATCGCACGACGGAAAATTTTGCTGAGCGCTATGTGACCGACCGCACGCCTACGCCCGTCCTGTTATATAATGGTAACATTCCCACCGGCCAATCGACTTACGATCCGACGATCTGGCGTTATACTCCTGATGTTCGAGCCAATCCGAAACGGCTCGAAGGCCGCGATTACGATTTCCTTTGGGAGCATGTGGCGAAGTTAAACAGGACAGCTTATTCTTCGTTGGCTGCCGATACTTCTCGAATGTATATCAACTTCAATAATCGGAATCAAAGCTTATACCGGTGGATATCACAGGTATTGATCGACAATTCCGGCGACCATATTGCGTATTTCGCGGCCGATCCAAAAATGAAGTTGCCAAGCACGAATGAACGGCCCGCGGTCATCGTGCAGGACGGTAAAATATATGCGGGGCCGTATCCGGGTGTTCGCTTGCTCTTTATGAGCCCGAGCGGGAAGCATCTTGCTTATTCTCTTGCGGCCGGAGTACAGAAGTTTTATCTCGATAAGAAAGTCCTTGCGAAGACGAGTGGTATAACCGACGCAGCATGGTCTCCGGATGAATCGAAATTAGCGTTTGTAGCTGCAGGTACTCACGGTAAATTTTTTGTGGTTGCCAATGGTAAGCGCTCCGCGCTTTTTGAGCAGATCGGACGTATTAGCTGGACGCCAGATGGAAAGACGGTGGAGTTTGTTGGCATTCGCAACGGTCAGGTCGTCCATGTACAGCAACGAATATGATCGGGTCATGAAGCCACTTCTTTCCGCCTTCGTCGTTTGCCTGCTGCTTGCCGGATCTGCCAGAACTTCGTTTTCATCTGAAGTGCCTGCTCTTGATCCTCCGGCTGACTATTATCCGCCGCGACCGCCATTCGTGGGATTGCATGTTGGTATGCCCGCGGATTCTGCCTATATGATCATGCGTCGTATCGCTCTTCGCCGCGATACTTTGGAAGTTGATTCCCTTACTCTGCTCGAATCAGATTCTGTACGGGTCTTCGGACAACCTGCGTATCTTCAGGTGCAAATGGTAAACGATCGTGTAAAGACGATCGTGATTAACTGGCATCCACTGGGGGGCGGGGGATACACCGGATTGCGGGACGTGCTTGTTTCTTATCTCGAGCGATATCTCGGTCATGGTATCGTCTTTAACGATCAATCGCTAACATATCACCGGTGGGAAACGGAAGACGGTACCAGTGAGCTATCCCATTCGGATAAATACTTTCGGGTATTTCTAAAGTTAGGAAAGCCAAGAACGCCGTAACGAATTGTTTGAGAGCCATATACTGTTGAGTTGCCCTCGAAACGGTCCTTTATTTGGAGTTCCCGATCATGCGTATTCAACGGATCATCGCATTATCTTTTCTCTTCGTCACACTTCTATCCTTCTCAAGCGAGGCCCAGCAGTATCATTGGCGGCGAGCGAAGCTTCCTCTCGAGAGTTGGCATTCGATAGCCTTTAATCCGTTATCGAAGGGACGAATTCTCTTCGCCGGCTCCGAATTAAATACCGGCGTCTTTCGGTCCGATGATGGAGGCATAACGTGGAAGGCTACCAATCAACCGCCGGACCGTCCTATTACCGATGCCCATCAGGTCTTTTGCGATCCGGGTGATACGAATGTGGTCCTGGCAGTAACGCCGACACAATTTTATCGCTCGACCGATGGGGGATGGCACTGGAGTGATACATCTAATTTGTATGGCGTCGATGGTGAAGGTATTTCATATAATGCGGCAGAGCGTGCCATTTATTATGCGCAGAATATCGGCTTTCATATTTGGAGATCGACCGACCACGGTGCAACGTGGGTAGCAACGAACAAAACGCCGGCTTCACCTGGTATTCTCTTCGGTTCGTGTGACGTTTCGCAAGACGTGCCATCCCATGTTATAGAAGGAAGCCAGGATACCTTGCTACAATATTCGAGCGATCTTGGCGAGACGTGGCAGGTGGGTTTTGCCAAAGAGCCGCTGGGACCGACAAATGTCGAAGTACCGAAGATCGTGTTTTCATATTATGCATCTGAGAAAGACGATAAGACGAAGCATGATGTGGCTGTCGTAACACTATGGCGCTCATTTTACAATGGTGTTATGGCTACGCCGGATGGCGGCATGACGTGGCAATCCCTTAATTCTCCCGACCGGCATACATGGGCGCTGGATATCGATCAGCGGCGTTCGAAAATATCTGCACCCAATAGTGCTGCCTACCCATTGCCGCTTCATATCTTTATGGGACTTTTCGAAGATCCCGGCGATTCCGCGACTCTTCCAAACCTTATACAAGAAACGACCGACGGTGGAGTGACATGGCATGGTACAAACTTTCCGAATGGCGTTGCTGGTGACACGAATAACCCATTGGCCCGACAAATATGGGTATTGAAATATGATACGACCTCCGGTCGCATTGCCGTTGCTGCCGATGCTGGGTTGTATATAGGTGAACTATCGAGCGGAATTGCGTATAGTACTTCAAGTACGGCGACGGATGTATCCGTGTTGCATTACGGCCATACGATCGAAATAAATTCGGAGACGGGTCTGACCGGCTGGGTTCTTTACGATATTGTTGGTCGAGCGATCGAATCTCGAAGCGTTGATGGTGAATCAACCAGTATAGAAACAGCCTCTTATCCTCCGGGTGTCTACGCGCTTTCGATAGAGCGGGTTGGCAATACCAAAACAGTTACGATGATCGAGCTCCCTTAATCATCCGACGCGTATGAAGTTAAGAACGAAATGTGTTTCTACTACGATGGCGATCGCAGCAATGTCTGTCTTTGCGGCGTTGCTCGCCATTAGTTCGTGCCAGTCGTCCGTAGAGTCGCAGCAGAATTCTGCTCGCCCGGGAAGTCCATTGATCGTACCTGCCGGCTTTCCTACACCACCAATACCGGCAGATAATCGGGTCACATGGGATAAATTTGAATTAGGCCGTCGGCTTTTTTATGAGAAGCAGTTTAGCTCGACCAATACGCTCGCCTGCGCCTCTTGCCACTCGCTTGCGGCAGGATTTTGCGATACGAATCGTGTTAGTACCGGAATTCTCGGCCGGCGAGGTGCGAGAAATTCGCCGGCACTTGCAAATATTGCATATGATACCGCATTCTTTTGGGATGGCCGCGCACATACTCTGGAGGAGCAGGCTATCGGCCCGATCCTAAACCCGCTCGAGCTGGGCCAGGACACTACTGTGCTTGTTGCAAAGTTGACTGCGGATCCGAAATATCCAGCTCTTTTTGCAAAAGCATTTGGCGACGAGAGGGTTACGATGTCGCGAATTGCAAAAGCCATTGCGACCTTTGAACGATGTTTTTTGAGTGGGGGAAGCGCGTACGATCGCTACCGCTCAGGGGATTCGAATGCACTTACAATATCGGCAAAGCGAGGTTTTTCGATCTTTACCGGCTCGAAAGCTCATTGTAATTCATGCCACTCCGGACTCAACTTTACAGACAATCAATATCACTCGACCGGCCTCTTTTCTTTCTACGTCGATGGCGGCCGTGCAAACGTTACTCATCTGGGCTCTGACTACGGCAAATTTCTCACTCCGTCGTTGCGTAACGTTATGATGACCGGTCCCTATGAACATAACGGGCGCTTTACACTGGACGAGGTGCTTCAACACTACAATATGGGTGGAAAGCATAACTCGACACAAGATACGCTCATCCGTCCGCTCGATCTGTCCGATAATGATCTTCAGGATTTGAAAGCATTTCTCTTTTCGTTGACCGATACTGCTTTTTTGCGTCGAGCTGATTTCAAGAACCCATTTGAATAAGAGCGAATAGATCCTTAGAATCCGATCCAAACGTTCGGGGCGATCCAACCATTTGGTCGCTTTTATCGACAAATGTCGATAGGTCATTTATTAGTCCCGGTGGAGTAGTTCTTGCTTGTTCTTTGCACGAGCCCTGAAAGATTTCAAAAGCAGGCTCTTTTACGCAGTAATAGCATGTTTCCAATAGGAAGGAGTATACCGTGAAGGTATTAGTTACAGGAGGGGCAGGGTTTATTGGGTCGCATGTCGCCGATGCTTTTATCAAGCGGGGCGACTCGGTCGTTGTACTCGACAATTTATCGTCGGGGTCGCTCGATAATTTAAATCCTAATGCTGAGTTTGTGCGCGGCGATGTTACCGATAGCGCACTCGTCCGCCGATTATTCAAAGAGCATTCATTCGATATTGTGAATCATCATGCTGCTCAGCTTGATGTTCGCAAAAGTGTTGCCGATCCCATCTACGACTGCCAACAGAATATTATTGGCTCCCTGAATTTACTCGAAGCGGCCCGCGAGCAAGGCGGATTAAAGAGGTTCATGCTTGCCTCAACTGGCGGCGCTATTTATGGTGAGCAGGATTATTTCCCGGCTGACGAACAGCATCCTACTCGCCCCATCTCTCCGTATGGGGTCGCTAAACGGAGCATCGAATTGTACCTCCACTATTACCATGAGGAGCAAGGGATCGAGTACGTCGCATTTCGATACACGAATGTATATGGTCCGAGGCAAAGCCCGCATGGAGAAGCCGGTGTCGTTGCGATCTTCACGGAGAAATTATTGAACGGCGAGCAGCCAATCATTAATGGTGATGGTACGCAAACACGAGATTATGTCTATGTCGGTGATGTCGTCCGCGCCCACATGCTTGCGCTCGATAAACTATCAGGTTCTGATATCTTCAATATTTCAACGGCGAAGGAAACAAATGTCAACGAAATATTTGAGATCTTAAGCCAACACACGACCGGTGGCCGCATTAAGTCAAAACATGGCCCTGCAAAAACGGGTGAACAGCAGCGCAGTGTGTGCGCTTATGATCACGCGGAACAGGTCCTGGGATGGCGCCCTCAAGTTGAACTGCGGGACGGTCTACTCGAAACGGTTGAGTTCTTTAAGCGTAAACACTCGGCTGGTAGCAATGGCCATTCTTCTCGAACCGGACAGCCTATAAAAGCGCAGACTTCATGACGCGGATTCGCCTCGCCCTGTTACGACTCAACCTGTTCTTTCTCGCTGCTACGGTACTTGCTTCCTGCGCAGCCCAGCAACCACCGCCCGGCGGACCAGAAGAGAAGACGCCGCCCAAAGTTGACTCGATCTTTCCGCGCAATAGAACGGTCAACGTTCCTCGTGACATGCGGCTTTATTTTCATTTCGATCGCGATGTCGACGAGGGCTCCTTCGCAACAGCATTTTCGATCACACCGTATCTTAATGGCACCCCGAAATTGCATTGGTCGGGTCATGATGAGGTGCGTGTCGAACTACCGGAAAAACTTCGTGATTCCACCACGTACACCGTTCAGCTTTCTCGTGATCTAAAATCGCGGCGAGGAAATGCGTTGGCTGTGCCACTCGTCCTGTCGTTCTCTACAGGCCCGAACATCGATACTGGTGCTCTGGCCGGCTATCTTCTTACGCCGATCTCCGCTCCTCCGATGAAGCCGAGCGATCTCTTTGTTTTTGCGTACGATATTACCGTCGACAAAGCCGATACATTAAATTTCACCCATACGCCGCCCGATCTTTTAACTCAGCCGAACGATCAGGGTGTTTGGCAATTTCTAGCTATGAAGACTGGGCATCGATACCGAGTCTTCGCAATCGGGGACGTCTATCGAAATAAAGTATTCGATCCCGGCATCGATGCCTTCGGTGTACCGTCAAGCGATGCATTGCCGGATACAACAGTGAAGCCAAGCATCTATATCCGGATGTCGCCGCAGACGGATACGATTCGACCGGAATTACAGGACGTTGAAGTGGTAGATTCTTTCCATCTGCGTGCTCACTTTTCAGAAGCGATCGATAGTAATAGTGTTCGGGCTTTGAACTTCAGTCTTTCCTCATCGACACCCGATACGGCATGGGGAAGTGGCCTGCTTGCAGCCTTCCGTGAAAGTCCCGATAAGAGGCCCAGTCAAGTCACACTTCTTACTACCGCTCCGGTTTTACCCAATAAGAATTACACGCTAACTGCGCGGCGAGATAGCGTTCGAGATCTTGCAAACAACCGGCTTAGCGATAGCTCTTATCAGGTAACGTTTACTTCTCCGCAGACACTTCGGGAAGTATCACCACCAAAGTTTGGGACGATCGCAATACGCGATAGTGCCCTTGATATTTCCACAATACCAGCTATTTTTATTACATTCACGGATGCTGTAGATCGTGATTCCATTCAGCGTGCTATTACGATCACAGACACTGGCCGGAAACCGGTGGCAACGCGTTTTCATTGGTATGATGACGCTAAAGTGTATGTCAGCACGTCCGATAGTTTGTTGTCGAATCAACTTTACACTGTGTGGATACGAACGGGTGGCATTCGCAGTCCCAATGCATTAATTTTGCCGACCTCAAAAGATACTACCCTTCGTTTTCGATTCCGTACGGTAAATGTTCGGGATTTTGGGAAAATATCCGGCACTATTACGATCGCCGATTCTTTTTTCGCTGAACCAAAGAGTGCACTGGTTGTACAGGTTACGCAAGGCGGAACCACGGTGGTCGCTCAAAAAATATTACCGCATGGAGAGCGTTCGTTTGAGTTCGATCAACTCCCGACTTCCACCTATCGCGTTCGAGCATATCTTTCCCGCGATGGAAGTGGCACGTACGATCCCGGGTCGGTGTGGCCGTGGCGCTTCGGAGTCCCAACGGGGGAATACTCTACACAATTCGATACCCGTCCACGGTGGACCATTGCTAATATTGATTTCGTAGTAAAATAGGATCGCCCCGTATTAATTTCTGATTGTTGTGCATCCCCACTTAAAACGCGCTCTTGGTCTTTATGCCACCACGGCGATCGTGATCGGTTCTGTTGTAGGGTCCGGAATATTTTCGTCGCCCTCTCAAATGTCGCGCGATCTCCCAAGTGCTCCTTTGCTTCTTGGGGTATGGGCGCTAACTGGTGTGCTCACGCTATTCGGCGCGTTGACGCAATGTGAATTGACCGGCCAAATGCCCCGTACCGGAGGTCTTTATGAATACTTCCGCGAAGTATATGGCGAAGGGTTGGGCTTTTTATATGGATGGGCTAACCTGATGATCGCAGGCTCCGGAGCTATTGCTGCGATTAGTTTCTTCTTCGCTCAATATTCCGAAAATTTTATTCAGCTTCCACACTTCACCCGACTATTGCAGATGCTTGGAGTGAGCGAAAATACTCCTTGGAATATTCCGTTTCTCGGTTCGATCTTTCCATATCAGGTACTGGGTAGAAAATTGGTGGCTTCAGGGCTTGTTGTCTTTTTAACCGTCCTGAATATTCGCGGTGTTAAGTTGGGAGGGACGCTTCAGAGTATTTCCACGACAGCAAAAATGGTCGCGATCCTTGCGATCGTCTTAGTTGCATTTCTCGCTGGATCGCATGTTGGTTCAACGGCGAATTGGGGCCATGCTACTGCAGCCGGTAGTACACTCTCCGGATGGTCGCTGGTAGGGGCATTCGTACTTGCGATGTCCGGTGCATTTTGGTCGTACGATGGCTGGGGAAATGTTGCTTATATAGCCGGAGAAGTCCGTGAACCTCAACGGACCATTCCACGAGCTATTATTACGGGAACACTGACATTTATTGCGCTATACATTATTGTTAATCTGGCGTATCTTTATATTCTTTCGGTGGAAGGAGTTGCAAATGCGCCGGATGACCGCGTAGCATCACAGATGATCTTTACAGTCGTAGGGGCCGGCGGTGCTGGTATTATTGCCGCACTCATGATGCTTTCTGCATTTGACACGACGAACTCCACAGTGCTTACGAACGCGCGAGTATATTATGCGATGGCACATGATGGACTGTTCTATAGGCCATCTGCCCAAATTCACTCGAAATTTCAAACACCGTATGTGGCGTTACTCGTACAGGGAGCGTGGTCGCTCGTGCTGTTACTTACAGGCTCGTTCGACCTTATTACGAGTATGTACGTATTCGTGAACTGGGTGCTCTATGATCTTATGGCGATCGCTGTTTTTGTGTTACGGAAGAGGCAGCCAAATTTTGAGCGACCTTTTTCGGTGCCCGGTTATCCGTGGATCCCGGCTATCTTTGTCGTCTTTGCAAGCACCTACGTTCTTATTACGCTAGTCACGGACATTCAAGCCTATAATGCCGGTACGCAGCCACTAATCCGTAGTGTAACCGGCCTGATGCTGGTGCTCTTAGGTCTTCCCTTCTATTTCTATTGGCGATCGAAACGTAAGAGAAAAATTCAAGCTGTTGAATGATTGAATTCGTATCTATAGGGACGGCTATTTTGATTACTAAAGAACATGTATTGGGAACTGCCCGCAAGCGTGAATTGCTAAACGAGCGTCGTATCAATTAATAATGGCACCGATCGATCTTCTTGCAATTGCTGCTCACCCGGATGATGTGGAACTTGCGTGCGCCGGTACGCTGCTAATGGCCCGGCGCGCCGGCAAGCGAATCGGGATCATCGATCTCACCAGGGGAGAATTATCCACTCGAGGCACGCTCGAAACGCGTGCACGTGAGACCGAAGAAGCCAGCAAGATACTTGGACTGGATTATCGGTTCAATCTTGAAATGAGCGATGGGAATATCGAGCTAAAGCAAGAGAATCTATCCTTGCTCATTCGAGAGATACGTCGTACCCGGCCAACGATTTTGCTTGCCCCCAGTAAGTATGAGCGGCATCCGGACCATGAAGCGGCTTCTGAACTCGCTCACCGAGCCAATTTCTATGCAGGGCTGGCAAAGATCGAAACGAAGGATGATGAGGGCAACCTTCAGGAGCCGCATCGGCCACTACTTATGCTTCATTATATGCAAGCCTATTCGTTTCAGCCGACCGTTATCCTTGATATAACTCCAGTCTTCGACGAGCGGATGCGAGCCATTGAAGCGTATAGCACTCAATTCGGCAATAAGGCCAGTAATAAAGCTGAGCGGGAGACATTCTTGTCTCAGGAAGGATTCTTTGAATGGATGCGCTCGCGTGCAAGCGCTTATGGTTTGCAGATCGGTGTGCGATACGCCGAGCCATTCTGGTCCCCTGAGCCGTTGGGGACAAGTGACCTATTTAGCCTGGTGACGAAGAGAATTTCGTAAATTCGAATCGTCGGCTTTGTTACATTAAGTATCTGGCGAGTTCGTGGTTCGTTCTCTTAACCGTTCGTACTTATTTCTGGCGCTTGCGCTCCTTCTTGGAGTGTCGAGCTGTAACCAGCCGCAGGTACGGCCTCTCATTTGCCCTCCGCCACCCGAACCCATCTGTACCCCAGGCACCTTCGATAAAATTCTATTCGACACCATCTTCCATGGTGTTGGGCACTGGCAGAACCACATTACAATGCTGCCGGCGCCGATCAATAGTGCTGCCGATGACTATGCCATCACATTTATCCCATCATCGGGTGGATATGTTGCGCTGATATCGAGCGATCGAGCGAGTGTTGCTGGGGCTTCATCAGAGAGAGGGGTTCAGCGCTTTTACTCTGCTCCTTTCATTTCGAAGCTGCGCTACGGCGAATTAAAGATGGTAGAAGAGGGTACCGCCCCTGTTCCCATTGGTGCCGGCTTTTATTCTAAGGCAGATAATCTCTTCTACTTTTCGGCTAAGGCTCATAATACCGATCCGGACGATTTCGATCTCTATACCGCAACGCTTCACGTTTCGGCGGAAGGCCTTGCTTTTTCTGATGTTCGAGAACTCACCGCATTAAACAGCGAGCATCATTTTGATAGTCAGCCCACGCTCGATGCTACCGGTACCCGAATATACTTCATAAGTGACCGGCCAGGGGGTATGGGTGGCACCGACATTTGGTATTCTGAACGAACGTCGATCTCTTCGGCGGATTGGTCAGAACCTCGTCCGTTACCGGAGCCGGTCAACTCTGCCTGTGACGAGCTTTCGCCTTACATTCCGTCGTACGATCCGCATACACTATACTTTGCCTCTAATGGCCATGCGACTGTTGGCGGGTACGATCTCTTTAAGACTCGGATCATTGACGGACGTTATTCCGAGCCAGAAAATTTAGGCAAGCCGATCAATACGCAATACGATGAGACCTTTCCAGTTGCACTAAACGATACCGCCTTTTTCTGGTCGTCCAACATGCCTTCGAGCGAGCAGGGGATGAACCTCTATACGACCACGCGTAGCTATATGGGACAGTTGGCCGGTCGTGGTAAGGTAGAACCCGAACAACCAAATGTTAACAATCCGCAGCAGGACACTTCTTCGGTTGTAACGGAAATCCCGCCCGTAAAAGAAACGACTCCTGCCAAACCGCTGGGCTCTGTGGAGATTGTGGCCCATGTAACGCGCGGTGCCGAGAATCGGCCCGCTGCAGGCTCAGACATCTTCGTCCGCAAAGATTCGACAGAGATATTTCGTGGGAAGGTGCCAGCTACCGGCCAAATGGGATTCAAGGTTAATCGCGATGCGGTCTATGACGTCGGGGCTGAAACAGAGGATGCCTTCTTCGACGTCAAACAACTCGATCTTCGCGGCTCAAAGGATTCGCTCGTTCATGTGTATCTTCATTTGCCGGATACGTTAGTTATACGCATCAATTTCCCCTTCGACGATTACCAGAACCCGTATGAGTTTACGATCGATGAGAATGGCCAGTCATCGGCGATCACCTGGCAGCAGGCGTTGGATCTAACCGCACATTCAGCGTTGCAATCGCTCGACCACTTAAAGCAGCTTGTACTGATCGGTCACACCGATTCGTTAGGATCCGATGCATATAACGATCGCCTCGGTTATCGCCGCGCCACGTTTGTCGCGCTCGAACTCGAAAAGCGCGGTGTTCCGGCCCGCATTATCAAGGTGGAGTCGCGTGGGCGTACACAGCCGGTCGCTCGCAGGCCAGGTGAATCGGATGAGCTATTCCGATTGCGTTCGAGACGTGTAGAATTTATTAAAGTATTTCAGTAAACTGCATGATGAGCTTACGAACACTCGCTCGATCGGTCGCTATTAGCAGTATTTGCTATGTAGCGATATCGGTGCTCGTCACAGGATGCAGTTTTATTAAGCTTACCCGGACCGAGACCGACTATTACACCATTACGAATCATGATACTGTCGTAACGGAAACCGTACGAAACGTACCGGGAACAACGACGGAAGGAAGTGTGACCGCACCTTCCTCGCGGAAGGTGAACACACGCGACGTCACCATATCGTACGACTCCACCGCGACAAGGAATTACCCCAATTTTTTAAGAGCAGGAGGTTTGGAGATAGCCGGACTTATCGGGTCTTCATCTCAAAACGGAGTCGGTACCGGACTTTTTGGCGCTTATTCTTTATTCGATCACGATCAAATTAAGAATTCCGGTACGCTATGGAATGGTGGAACAGGAAATACTTCATACCTTACGAAAGGCGAACTTGCCAGGTTAATGCCATTTGAATGGGAATTACATTGGTTCAATAATGCTCCGAATTGGACCTTCGGTTGGAGCGCTGTCGAATATATTGCACCAGATGAAGATCAAAATCATGCGTTGCTGAGCATTGGCTCAAATGTATATGTTCGTCGTCGTTTCTTCCTTCGCGACCAAATCCCTTACATTATATTTTCTCCGTTCCTGGGAGCAAGCGCCTTCCCGGCTGCGTATGTCAATTTAGGTGGGGAGTTTCATGTTGGCTCCCTTGCCGGACTCAATTTCCGTGCTTACGCGGGCCTTGCGAGCGGTTACTGGTGGTTTTTGCCGCAGAATGGCAGTACCTTCCCATATTTTGGTATGGGCGTTAGCGTCTTCGATTTCACCAACCGCGTAGAAGAAACGGAACGAGAATGGAAATATTATACGCACACCGCCATCAATCTTAATATCCTTGAACTGGCACTTACAAAGAGTGCTTCTCCGTACGAGACGAATTTTAACAATAGTACTTTCCCCTTCGAAGGTAGCCGAGTGAAGTTTGCGAGTATTCAGGTCCCGCTGCCATTTGCGAACTATCATTTCTGGGCAGGTACCTCTCTCTTTGACTGGACCGTCTATGGTTTCGCGCAGCAGTCGCTGGGTGTTCTTCCTCTCGAGGCAGGGTATCGGCAATATCTTTTTACGAACGACTTAATGCTCGAGCCATTCATCGAACTCTGTTACTATCCGTCTCAAACGGTGAATCTGGGAGCAAGGCTAAAGATCGATACTCATTCCAATTTTAATCTTGGGATAACGGCCGGGTTTGCGGCCGGATCTCCGGGGCAGTTCACACCGCAAGCATTTAATAGCGGTGCACCGGAATTTGGCTCTTCCTATTCAACGCCATATGTTGGGCTTAGTTTGTACGTAGGCGATTGGAATTTTACACCAGAGGAAATTAAAGAATCGCGAGCGAACGAAATATCATCTAAGCTATGAACGAACGGAGAACATATCGGCGGGTGCTAAGCGGCGTTTGGATCGCCACTTCGCTTGTGCTGTTTGTTCTGGCAGGTGGTATTATTTCGGGGTGTGCTATTACTCGAACGGAAACGGACTACTATACGATCACCGATCGCGATACTACGGCAAAGCATATTGCACCGGCAGTGCCCGGTTCGTCGAGTGATAATGGTGTTATCTTTCCATCCTCTCGTATAACGGAGATCGATCGTAATACTTTGTCGCACGATTCGACCTACGATCGTAAATATCCAAATTTTCTTCGCGCCGGCGGATTAGAAACAGCGGGGTTGCTTACCACTTCCAGTTCGGCCGGGCTTCCATTTGGATTTCTGGGCATCTACTCTTTCTTTGATCTCGATAATCTGGGCGCTTCCAATACGGTGATCGGTAGCAACGGGGTGACTAATCAGCCGACACCCAATCATTTATTCAAAGGTGAGCTACTGCGAATTGCGCCGTTCGAGTATCGACTGCGCTGGTTCAACGATGCCCCGAACTGGACGATCGGATGGAGCGGATTAGAATTCCTGGCTCAGGACGAACATAGCAGTAATCAATTTTTTAGTATTGCTGCGAATGCTTACCTCCGTAAGCGATTTTATATTCGGGACCAAATTCCATACATCATTTTTGCACCCTACTTAGGCGTTAGCGCATTGCCTTCCGCGTATGCTAATATCGGCGGCGAACTTCAACTCGGTTCGTTCGGGGGGCTTAATCTACGCGCTTATGCCGGAGCAGCATTTGGATATTCGTCGTGGATCAGTGCGGCGTCGATTCCGCCGCTTACCGGCTTCCCGTATTTAGGCCTTGGTATGAGCGTGATGGATTTTACAAATAAGCCGGAAGAAACAGAGCGAGAATGGAAGTACTACGTTCATTCGGCGATCAATGTGAATGTGCTGGAGGTCGCGATGCTAAGAACGAAGACGGACACCAGCATCTTCGCCGATAACTTTCCCTGGACAGGGCTCCAATTCCGATTAGCAAATGTACAATTTCCGCTACCGTTTGCGGATGGGCATTTTTGGGCCGGCACATCATTGTTGGATTATATGATGGTCGGATTTTCAGGACAGGGACTCGGCGTATTTCCGCTTCGTCTTGGCTATCGGCAATATATCTTTGCGGAAGACTTGATGCTGGAGCCGTTCATTGAATACGCTTATTACCCATCGAGCTTTTTCAATATAGGTGCGAGACTAAAACTGGATACTTATACCACCGATAATATTGCGTTGGAAGCAGGATATACGTCCGGTTCGCCGGGCAGCTTCACTCCGCAGATATTCAACACAGCCGGAGCGAATAGTCTTTTTAATTTCGATTCGTTCTATCTGGGTATTTCTCTATACTTTGGGGACTGGAATAAATCACCGGAAACGGTTAAGGCATTAAGGGCAACGGAGCATTAAGAGTTGAAGCGATCGAATTACATAACATTAGTGATTGCGACTCTCCTCATGATGGCGGGGTGCAATCCCTATGAATTCCGTATGGGTGGCCCGCATGTGACTACGTGCGAGATCCTCACTTCGCTTCCTGGCGTCGATCATACGGGCATGACGGCTACATTAGTGGATACTGCCGCGATCGATATGAATTACTTCGGGGCGACGCAGTATCTGATCACAATGGGGATCACTCTCCAGCAGGGTAGCGGTTACCGGATTTTATTACGTCCTGTTGTCGAGGCACGCGACGTGAAAGACTCTGGTATCGTAGTGATAGCGACTCGCTCCGGGATTTCGCTCGAGCAGGGAGGCCATGTGATCGTCTCGCGTCCCGATCTTATGATCGCACCTAACGACCCTGTTCGAGTAGCGCTATTCTCCGAAAACAACTACATGCAGGTCGTCTTCAACTGCGATACAGTGTTTCGAGGCTGGACGAAGCTAAAAGAATCGGACGATGTAGTTGTACAGGCGCTCGAAAAGAGCCAGGTCGAGATCATCCATCCCGATTGGGCTGCACCGCCGGACCAGCAGTGAGTTATTTAATATTGATCAGGCGCGAGGCGTGTAGCTTCGTCATGGTTTGCTGATCCGAAACCTCGAGACGAAGAATATAACTGCCTTTCTCTAATTTTTTGCCCAGGTCCGATTTACCATCAAAATTGACCTGATAATATCCAGGCGTTTTCACTTCATCGAACGGAAAAGTCTTTACGGCTTTGCCGAGCATATTTTCGAGAATAAGGTGAACAGCGCCTCGTTTGTTAAGAGCGAACTCAAAGGTCCATTGATGCTTCTTGTACTTAACATTCGTAATCTCGGTCGTCTTGGGCACCGGCATGACTTCCGGGGCAGGTACTCCTCGCCCCGCTAACTTCATATGGATCGTATCGCTCTGAAAGATCGCCACCAGTTCACTTTCAAACGCTTTCGGTTCGTCAGCCTTAAAGCATAGATTGAGATAGAATGTGGTATTTGCGCCGATCGTAAGTGGCAGCATTTCACGGGCCGGGGATGTCACATAAAAATGCTTCCGGTCGAGCGTTCGTAATTCGGTAAGCAATCGAGGATGATCGGTCGTATTATTGATCGCGATATTCGCGCAGTTCTCAATACCAACGCTCTGCGGAGCAAAGGACATCCGTTCATGCTCGAAGGCAAGCGAACCCTCATCTTTTTGAAGTGGGAGAGGCGGTGTGGACTGCTCGAAGACTCCCTGGGCTACAGCCCTCGTGGTAAATAGCAAGGAGATACTGAGGAGCGAAAGAAAAAAGAATTTTGGGGTCGAGATCATGGGTGTTCTAACGATGCCGCTGGGGGCTGGGTTCGAAAAGAAAGAACCCCTCGCAAGAACGGGTAGGCCGATAAAAGGAACTGCCGGCTCTAATCCTTGACCGAGAGGGCGATCAAGGCCGGAGCCGGCAGTTCATACGGAAATGATTGAGATTGGCGGGAGAGGTCACTCACCATAGCATTGCTCACCCCGGCAAACTGCAACGCCTTCGAACTGCAGCGCTCGTTACCGTTGCACTTGGAAGAACTTGCCTCGACTAGTTTTGTTACACCCCCGACTCATTTTTTTCACAACTTTGACACACCTTCGTCGTTTCTTATATATCGCCGTCCTGGGACTCCTCGTTACAAACTGCAATAGTTGCAAACGGGAGCAGGACACGAGCACTCCGCCGCCAGCACAACCGTCTTCTCCGTCGGCTTCAGCAATTCCGCCAGCGCCTGTTCCCAGTTTCGATGCCGACCGGGCATTCAAGGATATCGAGACGCAGGTTGATTTCGGTCCGCGAGTGCCGAACACTCCCGCCCATAGTAAAGAGGTTGAATTCTTACAAAAGGAGCTTTTGGCATGTACACCCAGTGTGGTGCTACAACCCTTTACCGCCCAAGGATATAAGGCGGGAGAAACGCTTAACCTTACCAATATTATTGCCTCATTTAACCCGAGTGCAACATGGAGGATCCTCATCCTTACCCATTACGATTCGAGACCGTGGGCGGATGAAGATCCAAATCCCGCTAACCATGATAAGCCGGTACCGGCCGCTAACGATGGCGGATCAGGCACGGCAGTAATGCTTGAGCTTGCCCGCGAAATGAAAGAACACGCTCCTCCCATCGGTGTCGACTTGCTTTTTGATGATGGCGAAGACTATGGTAAGTATACCGTCGATGAATTGAACCGATATTTTCTTGGAGTAAAGAACTTCGTTGCTTCCAAGCCAGCCAATTTTAATCCACGCTTTGCCATTTTGCTGGATATGGTTGGTGATAAGAACGCGCAATTCGAACCGGAGCAAAATTCCGTTCAGTCGGCGCCTAATTATGTGTCTGAGGTATGGAATACGGCAACAGCATTGGGGCTTAGTCATTTTAAGTCGGTGCAAGGACAATCGATATCTGATGACCATATGCCCTTAATTCAGGCAGGAATACCATCCGTCGATATCATTGATGGCGAGTTGGTTGGTCATGTAGCACCTCAGCCCGATCGAAAGTACTGGCATACGATAGATGACCTGCCGAAACATCTCTCGCCAGAAACCCTCGGCGAGGTTGGCAAGCTCTTGCTTACGCTGATTTACGATCGCATTCCGCGCGACATTCCCTCACTCTAAAATACATCCGTATGGCGAACGAGCATGTCGCTCTTCGTTTCCGTGCTTCAGACGAAGGCATTGAGCTTCTTCATGGATTTTTCCTTTCTCGGGAGATCTTTGCAGGATCCCAGGAGAACGACGATGGGTCCTTTACTTTCTTTGTGGAGCAATCGGTCTGGGATAATTCCCAGCAGGCTGAATTAGATCAGCTTTGTGCCTCCAACAATATTGAGAATATCAGGTCAGAAATACTGGAAGACCACGACTGGAATGCAGAGTGGGAAGCAACTATTCTCCCGCAATGGGCGACAAGCGAGCTTCTCATCGCGCCATCCTGGCGGCTTGATGAAGCTAAGGCCCTAGGGCCGACGCATCTTATTACGATCGACCCTAAGATGAGCTTTGGGACAGGACATCATGAGACGACCCGACTCTGCCTCAAGGCTATTGAATTGCTCGATGTAAAAGATAAAATGGTGCTGGATATTGGCACCGGTACCGGCGTTCTTGCCATCTACGCGCTTTTACGCGGAGCAAAATTTGCCGTCGGTATCGATACGGACACTTGGTCTATTGCTAATTCTATTGAGAATCGTACTCTGAACAATTTTACTGCGAATGAACTCTCCATTCGTACTGGTATCCTCACCGAAGCTGTAAAAGCGGAAGAGGAATTTAGCGTTATTCTGGCGAACATTCACAGGAATGTCCTGATAGAAATGGCCGAGCAAATTCGATCGCACATTGCTGCCGGCGGTATGCTGATCCTCTCTGGGATACTTATTTACGATTCGAAAGAAGTTCGAGAAAGGTATGTGTCCGTTGGATTCTCGTTTGTTCGCGAGTTGCAGGAGAATGAATGGGCCTGTTTAATTATGACGCTTCCGACTTGAAGATCGCAGCACTCGATATTGGGACGAATACAGTACTTTCGCTCATTACAAATATCGAAGGCGAAACCCTTCGAGTACTGCGCGACGATCATGCGATCGCTCGGCTTGGCGAAGGGGTCGACCGAACGAAGCGTATCAGTGATGAAGCCTATCAACGCTTAAGAGCGACTTTAACTGCACATCTTAGGACGATACGATCGCTTGAGGTCCGGCATATCGCTGCAATCGGAACGAGTGCCTTGCGGGACGCCGAAAATAGGGAAGAGATCCTTCAGCGGATTAAGACGGAGACAGAGGTTTCTATCGACATACTGAGTGGAGATGATGAAGCGCTGTGGACGTATCGCGGTGCTCTTGTTGGAATGACATTCCCTTCCAGATCAAATATTGCCGTTATTGATATAGGCGGTGGAAGCACTGAAATCTCGTTCGGTGATGGTGCCAATTTCAATAAAGGGCAGAGCTTTAACATTGGTGCTGTGCGGATCACGGAGCGCTGTTTTGCCACTAATCCAATTACTCAGGAAACAGCAGATACTGCAAAGCTATTAATTCGCTCGACACTTCAACACCTCAAGGATTTGGGTGCCTTGAATGAATTGATAGCTGTTGCCGGAACACCAACCACCCTTGCTGCAATGCATCAGGCGCTTTCGGTATTCGATGCTCACAAAGTACATAATTATGTGCTCCGAAAACAAGCGGTCGATCAACTCCTGGATATTCTCATCAAAATAGATACGACAACGATTCTTGAACGATTTCAAGCGGTAAATAAGGCACGCGCCGATATTCTTCCGGCCGGTACGTTGATCCTTTCCGAAGCTATGGAAATTTTAGGCGTAGATCAGATACGAGTTAGCACGCATGGGCTTCGCTATGGTATTGCTCTTCGCGAAGCCGAACGGCTTACAGGGGGGCATATCACTGATCTTGCGGAATAATTCGGCGAAGGGCTTCGATAAAGCGGTCGATATCCGACAAGGTGTTGTAACGAGAGAGCGAGACACGGATCGACTTTGTCGCTATGTCCCTGGATTTGCCAAGTGCTAACAGCACATGAGAGGGCTGCTGGCTACCCGACGTACACGCTGCACCATTAGATACCGCGATGCCTTCCATATCGAATCGGATAATAAGTGCATCCGCATCCAACTGACCAAGGATTTCCGGCGTAAAGCTGAAGTTTACGATCTCATTGACGGATGCGTCGCCCGTCGCGGAGTTTAGAATGACGCCGGAAACAGCCTGGAGTCTCGAAAGAAGATAGCCATGGAGGATGTGCAGTTCGGTCTTGTGACCGCTCAACAACTCTACGGCTTTTGCAAAGCCGATAGCCAATGCCGTCGCTTCGGTGCCTCCTCTGCGATTACGCTCCTGCGATCCTCCGTGGATGAATGGCTCCCAGGGTGTTCCACTTTTGATATATAGGGCACCAATACCTTTGGGCCCATGAATTTTATGTGCAGAAAGAGAGAGTAGATCAACGCCCAGATCTTTTACATCGATCTTTACTTTCCCAAGTGCCTGAACAGCATCCGAATGAAAGATCGCGTTTGAGTTTCCTTTTATTGCTTCTGCAAGATCGCGGATCGGATTGATGGTGCCAGTTTCGTTATTGACCATCATAAAAGAGGCGAGAGTGGTCTTGGTATAAAACAGCTCTTGCGCCGCAGGCACTATTACGCGGCCAAACTCATCAACGGGAGCGTAGCTAATGCTCACGCCGAATTTTGACATCCACTCGAGCGGTTCAAGCACGGCATGATGCTCGACCGGGCTCGTAATAGCATGCAAGTCGCTCAGCGCTTTATTCGAAAGAGCGGCATGAAAGAGCGTACCTTTGATCGCGGCATTGTTGGACTCCGAACCTCCCGATGTAAAGACGATCTCTCGAGGTTCAGCATTGATAAAGCGAGCGATCGTCTCTCGGGCCTCTTCTAACGCAACGCGAGCTTTACTTCCCAGCGAGTGAACACTTGAAGCGTTGCCATATTCCACTTGAAGATAGGGCAACATTGCTTCCAGTACTTCCGGAGCAATGGCTGTCGTCGCACTATTATCAAGATAAATCACCTAACGAATATTAATAGACCACCTGAACGGATCTTAGTGGTGGCCGCAACAAGGGAAGAGGGAAGCGTGTGCCTTTCGAGGAAATAAAAATGGCGGGACCTTCCCGCCACCTTTCTTAAGTCACTAATGCCACACACTTATGGATGCTCCAAGCCATTACCTTTTGCCTGGTTCTTTTGCTTAAGCAACCGGTTCTTTAGGCGCTGCTGCGCTATCTGGCGGCGAAGGGCCTGCAGTTGTCCATTCTTAGCACGCTTGGCTAACTGCTCTCGGACGCGTTGATTGAACTCGTGCTCGAACATAAGCAGGCGAGCGCGCTGACGTGGAGATAAGATCGGCTTTAAGTCGGAATCGAGCCGCTGTTCGCGATTCGATATCTGCTGATTCAAGTCCCGAATCTTCTGCATCTCTGGGTCGACATCGGCATCGGTCTTTGCTCCGTTCATCATTTCTGCGAGCTTCTTGAGCTCGTCGTTCCGTTGCTTAACTAATCCCTGGATGTCTTTTTCGGCAGGTTTATACGTCTCGAAAAACTTCTTTGCTGATTCGTCGTCCAGTCCGAGTGCTGTTTTTATTTTCTCGTACTTGATCTGTTCGATTTTCTGGACGAGCTCCTGCTTGATCGCCTGCTGGTCCGCCTGACGTTCCTGCAGCGATTCCTGCGCATAACCCGCCACTGATGCTATCATCAGGCTAAGTATGACTGCAAGATATTGAACGAATTTCATGGAAGTAACTATACCTAACAAATTCTTATCTTATTCTGAACTCTGGATGCTATGAAGCACATCCTCGAGCTCCGGCTGCGAAAGATCTTCAAGGCTCACCGGATGCTCGACATCCGATGAACTAAGAACGGGTGCACTAACTTCATCTGTCAACGCAGCCATTTCTACAGAAGGCTTTGCATTATGATGGCGCATCGCCAATTGATGATCCGCCCCCGCTTTAGTTTGCTGCGCGTGTCCCTGAACCTGGGCGATACTCTCTTCGATAGTCTCCTTTTCCACTGGTGGCTTTTCTGGTACTTGCGGCGAGGCAGGTTTTACCACAGAAGCACTTGACGAAGTTTGTGGAGCCATTGCAATTTGTCTGGACCCGTTACCGAGTGGGTTAAAGACTATTGCGGCAGCGATCAAGATTGCTAACGCCGCCCCAGCAATACTTGTCCCCATGACGTGGCCTGACACCCACCCAATAACCTGATCGGTGATCGAAGCAGGTTTTTGAGTACCTGAAATGCGGTCCATAATGCGGACGCGCTGGTTTGCCCAAAAGAGAGGTTCCGGCTCTTCGGAAGAGTAAGGCACACCAAGCTTGCGGATTTCTTCCGTCAGCTTTTGAATGTCCTTTGGTTCTTCAGATCTCTTCATTTTTCCCTCTTACTTATGAGACGCACAGTCTCACTTCAAGTTTAATCGTGATATTCGAATCATTTAGCTAACTTAAGCCACCGGAAAACTCAGCAAAATCGCTATCTTCGGTGGTCATAACTTTACCGGAAGCCTGCAGATATTCACCGATTTTCTTGACCGCATGAAAATAGTTGGCTTTTAGGCCGCCTACGCTGGTCCCTATGATCGTTGCGATGTCCTCATAGGGCATTTCGTCGTAGAAACGCATCATAAATACGCGTTGCTGCTTGGGTGGCAGGGTCCCAATAGCTTCCTCGATGAGTTGGGTCGTTTCCAATTTAAGAAGTCGATCTTCCGGTTCGATACCTTCTTCCGCCAACTCCTTTACGCTATCCAATCCGAAAAATTCTCGTACTTTTTTCTTGCGTGACTTTTGGATCGCCGCATTCATCATTATGCGATACAGCCACGTATATAGTTTCGACTCACTCCGAAAAGATTTTAGCGCTTGATAAGCTTTTACGAATGTTTCCTGTGTGATCTCATCGGCCTCGTCATGGTCTCCGTGGACCATTTTCTTTGCAGAAAAATAAATACGCTTTTGGTATCGCTCGACGAGCGTCGTGAAGATCGCGTCCTGCTCAGAACGCTGTGAACCAGCATCCGCCGCCTGAAACAGGCGTACAAGTTCTTCATCTGCTAGCGTTTGGTATTCGGGGCGATAGGCCATCCGTTCTTTTCGGGATCGATATTCGGGCAGTTACGACGCGTTATATAAAAGACAACGCTCGGGGGGACAAAGTTTAATCGTGTATAATTAGTAATAAATATGGAGATCGCTCGTAGGCTTCATCTTTATTCACTATTTTTGAAGCGACTGTATGAGACCCCGAATTCTTCTTCTCTTCTTGCTCCTCTTTTTGCCGTCATGCGAATCGCAGAAGGCATCCGATGTCGATATCACGCTCACTGACGGTACGAACGTCGGTGGCAGGCTAGTGACCGTCGATACTGACTGGCTGGTGCTCGATCACGTCGAGACGCTCGATAAGGCCCAACTGATGCTGCTCGATTATTCGCTCGTCGATACGCTTCGAGTATTCGGCAGAAGCACCGCTCAAAGTCAGGGAGCAGGAGCGGTGGTCGGGGCACTCGTTGGTATTGCAGCCGGAATATTCGTTGTCGGAGGCGGCTCATTCGATTCCGCAAAACTGGCCTCTCGCGGCGGCACCAGAATAACACTCGGTGCGGTAGCTGGTGGACTCGCTGGAGGCGTACTTGGCTTCTGGGGAGGCACTCTCCTTAAAGACACCGATATGGTCTTTCCGCAATCGACACCGGAAGACTACAACTTCATCAGTCAGTTTGCCCGCTACCCCGATTCGATTCCGCCCAACATAAGAACAGCGATTGACAGTAACGCGGTATTCGAAGAACAATAATTTGGCTTATTTTCGATAAATTTCTTTAGCCGAACTAAGCTTAAGGAAGAGAATTGAGTTCTGTTTTCATGAAGGCACCAATTTCTTGAAAACGGTGCCCGTACTGGGTTCCGCGAAATACAGAATTCTGATATACTGAAGGACTAAAAGAATTTATCGCTGGTCATTCGCAAATCGGACTCTTTCAGTCCTGTATCGTGTTATCCGGTTCAACAAGCAATTAGAAGCGAACAAAAGCGAATGCTGAGGTTATCGAAGCGGGTGGAGTATGGCTTGGTTGCCCTACAGTTTCTGGCCAAACGCGGTCAGGCAACTGGGCAATCCGCTGCGACCGTCCGCGAGATATCGGACGAGTGCAATGTGCCGTACGATCTGCTTGCTAAGATCATGCAGGAGCTCAAGCGGGATGGACTTATCTCCTCGTTTCAGGGAGTGCGCGGCGGCTATGCACTCATGATGGCGCCGAGCCAGATCTCGCTTACGCGAATCGTAAATGCGCTGGAGAAAGAGACGTCGATCACCGAGTGTACCTCGACGAGCGACGAATGCTGTCACCGGGAAGGCGTTTGCACGATCAAGGGGCCGATGCACGCATTTCAGGGCGCGATGGAACAGCTCATGAGTTCGATGACCGTAGCCCAATTGCTTTAAAATATTGTCCCATAGGGACAAAAGGAAATAGCCGTGGACGTTAGTCCACGGAAGTAAAAGTTGAAAGCTGGGTTTAGTCCCGAAGGGACGAAAGGTTATTGTGAGATTCCTTTCGTCCCTCCGGGACTCAGAGATCAAAACGGAATCGCCATCCGGGGACTAACGTCCCCGGCCTATTGACATTCCGTCCCTTTGGGACTTTGTAACTACGGGTATCGTAGTCACTGCAAAATGTAGATTTTTTTGACGATGGTAAAACTGCCCATATACTTAGACAACAACGCGACCACTCGGATGGACGAGCGGGTCTTCGAGGCCATGCGTCCATATTTTATCGAGTATTTCGGTAATGCCGCAAGTCGCAATCACGAGTTTGGCTGGAAGGCTGAAGAAGCGGTCGATTGGGCGCGCGAAACGATCGCCAAGTCGATCAATGCCGATCCGAAAGAGATCGTATTCACCAGTGGTGCGACGGAGTCGGATAATCTTGCGATCAAAGGTATCGCAGAGATGTACGCTTCAAAGGGCGATCACATTATCACGCTCACCACAGAGCACAAGGCTGTGCTCGATACGTGCAAGGCGCTCGAGCGCCGTGGCTTGCGTGTGACGTATTTGCCGGTCGGGAAAGAAGGTTTTGTCGATCTCGATATGCTGCGTGACGCGATCACCGATAAAACGGTGCTCGTTACGATCATGCATGCTAATAACGAGATCGGCGTCATTCAGGATATCGAGTCGATAGGAAAGCTTTGCCACGAAAAGGGAGTCATCTTCCACACGGATTCAACACAGTCGATCGGTAAGGTGCCGTTCGATGTCCAGAAGATGAATGTCGATCTTGCGTCGCTCTCGGGTCATAAGATCTATGGACCGAAGGGTGTCGGTGCACTCTACGTTCGCAAGAAGAGCCCGCGCGTTAAACTGGCGTCGCAAATGGATGGCGGCGGACACGAACGCGGTATGCGTTCGGGTACGCTGAACGTACCAGGTATTGTCGGTCTTGCGAAAGCACTCGAGATTTGTATCGAGGAGATGCCAACCGAGACGAAGCGCGTTCAAGGCATGCGCGATAAAATGTGGATGGATTTCCAAGCCGAGCTTGATGAGATCTACATCAACGGTCCGGATCCGATTGAAAAGCCGGATCGCCGCTTGCCCGGTAACTTGAATGTTAGTTTTGCCTTCGTGGAAGGTGAAGCGCTAATGATGGGCATTAAGGACATCGCCGTATCGTCAGGTTCTGCCTGTACCTCAGCGAGCCTCGAGCCGAGCTATGTACTCAAGGCGCTTGGCGTTGGGGAGGACTTAGCTCATACGTCGATCCGTTTTGGTATCGGGCGTTTCAATACGCAGGAAGAGTGTGATTACACGGTGAAACAAGTCGTGGAAGCCGTGAAGCATTTGCGTGATATGTCGCCGCTCTACGAGATGGCGAAGATGGGCATCGACCTTAAGTCGGTTGCGTGGGCAGCACACTAAAGGGACCAGAACCTGGATTTTCAGGATTATGCGGATTGATAGGATTGATTCGCAGGATTTGATAGAAGTTTTTAGCTTAGTTCATTGAATGAACGCCGCAGAACTGCATGAGGAAGTCGAGAAGTACTTCGGGAATCCCGAGG
>Ga0070738_10000500_pt1 | contig 110981 bp, 101 predicted proteins | sample Coa_R2_2_FD_66446 | JGI IMG/M metagenome (GOLD analysis project Ga0070738, IMG submission 66446) | Surface soil microbial communities from Centralia Pennsylvania, which are recovering from an underground coalmine fire - Coalmine... | ecosystem: Environmental > Terrestrial > Soil >... | reverse complement strand
TCCAATTCGTTCGGCTTCGGCGGGACCAACGCATCATTGGTCTTTAAAGAACTTCACTAGCACGTAAGATCATTGGCCATGAGTCGGTCTTGGCCAGCACATGTCGTTATCGTCTTGTTCGTCCTCGTCGTCGCGCTGGGCGTGGGCGGGAATCGGCTCGAGCAATATTTGCGCGAGAAGCCCGGGCCGCTCAAGAACGCGACAACGATCGTGATCGAGCGTCACAGCTCCACCGAAGCGGTCGCCCGCCAACTCGAGAACGCCGGCGTGGTTTCGCACTGGTGGTTTTTCGAGCTGACGCTCCAGGTCTTGGATCGAGGCGCCCCGATCAAGGCGGGCGAATACGCGTTCAGCCCTGGCGAGTCGCTGCAGCAGGTGATCGACCAGATGCGTCAGGGCCGCACCGTCGTGCATCGCCTGACGGTGCCCGAAGGGCTCAGCGTGGCGGAGATCGTGTCTCTTGTCGCGGCCGAACCCGCCCTGTCGGGGCCGGTCGGGCCGATCCCTACCGAGGGTAGCTTGATGCCCGACACCTATAATTTTTCGCTCGGCGATTCGCGCGCCGACATGATCGCGCGGATGCATCGCGCAATGGAGAAGACGTTACGCGAGGCCTGGTTACAACGTGCGCCGGGCTTGAGCCTTTCGTCACCCGAGGCTGCCCTGGCGCTCGCTTCGATCGTCGAGAAAGAGACCGGCATCGCGGACGAGCGTCCGAAAGTGGCCGCCGTATTCCTCAACCGCCTCAGCCGCGGCATGAAGCTCCAATCCGATCCGACCGTGATCTACGCTCTGACGGCCGGAAAAGCGCCGCTCGGCCGGGCGTTGGACCATGCCGACCTCGCCGTCGATTCGCCCTTCAATTCGTACCGCCATGAGGGCCTTCCGCCGACGCCGATCGCCTGCCCAGGGCGCAGCTCCATCCATGCGGTGCTGCATCCCGACGCCGATGACCTGCTCTACTTCGTGGCCGACGGCACCGGACGGCACGTATTCGCCGAGACGCTCGAGGACCACAATCGCAATGTTGCCCGGCTGAGACAGCTCGAAGCGCAGCCTTCGGCCGTTCCCGGAGCTTCCGCCAATTGAGTGCGGGCGAGGTCGGTCGACGTGGATTGATGCTGGTCCTTTCCTCGCCGTCGGGCGCCGGAAAGACGAGCATCGCTCGCGGCCTGCTTGCCGCCGAGCCCGAGCTTAGAATGTCCGTCTCGGTGACGACGCGCCCGAAGCGCGTCGGCGAGGTCGAGGGCAGGGATTATCATTTCGTCGATCAGGCTGAATTCGACCGCCTGGTTGCCGATGGCGCGCTACTCGAGCACGCGACTGTGTTCGGCAATGCTTACGGCACGCCGCGCGCGCCGGTCGAGCAAGCGCTCGGGGCAGGGTTCGATGTTCTCTTCGACATCGATTGGCAAGGCACTCAAGAGCTCGCTGGCAAGATGCCGAAGGATTTGGTGGCGGTCTTTGTCCTCCCGCCGACTGTTGGCGAGCTCAGACGGAGGCTCACGCAGCGCGCTGCCGACAGTGAGGATGTTATCGCTAAGCGCATGGCGAAGGCAGCCAGCGAGGTGAGCCACTACGCCGAATATGACTATGTCATCATCAATCACGATCTCGACCGAAGCGTCGCGCAAGTCCGCGCAATCCTGACCGCGGAAAGGCTGCGGCGCGATCGACGCACGGGGCTGACGGAGTTTGTTCGCAATCTCCAAAAGGATATCTAAGCGTTCCTGTTGCTCCAGAGGCGCGCGAGCCGCTTGAACGAATCGACGTCTAGCTCCTCTGCCCGCGCGGTCGGGTCGATCCCGGCCTGCTCCAGCAGCGCCGTCGGATCCGACAGCAACGTCTTGAGCGCAGCGCGGAGCATTTTGCGTCTTTGTCCGAAAGCCGCCGCGACGACACGCTCCATCGCCGCAAAACTCGGCTCGCCGGCTCCCAAGTTGCGGGGTATCAGCCGAACCACCGACGAATCCACTTTTGGCGGCGGTGTGAAGGCGCGGGCGGGCAGCTCAAAGAGGAGCCCCGCCTCCGTCAGCCATTGGGTCATGACGGACAGCCTTCCATAGGCCTTGCTGCGCGGCGTCGCGACCAGCCGTTCGGCGACCTCGCGCTGGAACATGAGCGTCAGCGAAACGAAGTCGCGTATCCTTGCGAGCCAACCGAGCAGAAGCGGCGTCGCGATATTGTAGGGAAGGTTGGCGACGATTGCGCGCGGCGCCGGAGCGAGCGTCGAAACATCGACGGCGAGCGCGTCGGCTTCGACCAGCTGGAGCCGGTCTTCAAACGAAGCGAGGAGGGACTGAAGCGCGGCGATGCAGCGCAAATCGCGTTCGACGGCAACGACCTTTGCGGCATTCGTGTCCAAGAGCGCGCGCGTGAGGCCGCCCGGCCCGGGGCCGATCTCGATGACCGAGACGCCGCCAAGATCGCCGGCAGCGCGTGCGATCTTGGCCGTGAGATTCAGATCGAGCAGAAAATGCTGGCCAAGGCGCTTGTCCGCGGCGAGTTCATGAGCGGCGATGATCTCGCGCAGCGGCGGCAGCCTCGGCAGCGGCCGTTCAGCCACCGCGCGTCATTCTGTGTGCGAGCTTAAGCGCCGCGATCAGGCTTTCGGGATTCGCCTTGCCGGTGCCGGCGAGATCCAGCGCCGTGCCATGGTCGGGCGAGGTGCGGACGATCGGCAGGCCCAGAGTCACATTGACCCCATGCTCGTAATCGATCGCCTTCAGCGGAATCAGCGCCTGATCGTGATAATGGCAGATCGCCGCGTCGTAAGTGGCGCGCGCTCGTGGATGAAACATCGTATCCGGCGATTTCGGGCCGAAGACGTTCCAGCCTTCGCCTTTCAGGATCGAGATCGCCGGCTCGACTATCTCGATCTCCTCGCGGCCGAGGCTGCCATCCTCGCCGGCATGTGGATTGACGCCGGCGACCGCAAGCCTCGGCCGGGCAATTCCGAAGGCATCGCGAAGAGCCGTCGCCGTGATCCTCGTCTTGGAGACGATCATCTCCGTCGTGAGCGCATCCAGCGCATCCTTCAGCGCCATATGGACCGTCACGGGCACCACTCTCAGCCCTTCGATGACGAGCATCATCACGGGCTCGATCCCACCCGCCAGCGCGGCGAGGAATTCGGTATGGCCCGGGTGGGAGAAGCCTGCGCGGTAGAGCACGCTCTTCTGGATCGGATTGGTCACGAGCGCGGAGGCGCGCCCTTCCGCGACGAGCGCATATCCCCGTTCGATGCTTTCGATCACCGCCGCGGCGTTCGAAGGATTGAGCCGACCGGGCACAGCGTCGACCTTCGCTGCAAGCGGCAGGATCGGAAGGCCCGCGGCGAATACCGTTTCGGCTTCTTCAGGAGCCGCGATCTCGGCGAGCGGCAGCCCCGGCTGGCCGATCGCCGCCGCTAACCTCAGCAACCGTCCGGGGTCGTCGATCAGGAAAAAGGGCGGTAATCCGCGCTCCTCGCGCAGGCTCCAGGCTCGAAGCGCAATCTCGCCGCCGATCCCCGCCGGCTCGCCCATCGTGAGGCAAAGCGGCTTCGGGGGCATGGCAGAGGCTCGCCGGTCAGACGCGGAGGTCGACGAAGGCCGCGCTTCTGAGATCGCTCAGATAGCGCTGCTGCTGCATGTCGAGCCGCTCTAGGAAGATCTGGTTGGCGACCTGCTCCTTGGTCGGCGGCGCGCGTTTGGGAGGGTCCTTCCGGGCGCAGACCATGAACATCATGATTCCGGTCTCGGTCGGCACCGGCTGGCTCAACTGGTCGATCTGAAGCGGCGCCACGATTTGGGCGAGACCCCGCGGCAAGTCGGCAACCTTGACCATCTCGCCCGCCTTCTCGAGGTCGCCGGCCAGACCGTTCTTTCGGCCGTACTCGTCGACGGCGGCGCAGCTCGACAGGCTGGCGCGCAGCTTCTCCGCGTCGCCCATCAACCTTTGCAAATCTTCCTTGGACGGCTGAGAGGTGAAGGGGATGAGCACGTTTTTTAGATGGACGAGGGCCTCGGCGGGATTTCCCGCGAGCATGCTGCCTTTCTCGCGCAGCAACAGGATGTGATAGCCGGACTGCGTGCGGATCGGTTCCGAGATGTGTCCTGGCTCGAGCTTCAGCATCGCCCGGTTGAGCGGGTCGGGCAGTTCGCCTTCCTGAATCCAGCCGAGATCGCCGCCCGAGGCCGCCCCGGCGGCCTGGCTGAATTGCTGCGCCAGCTTCGCGAAATTTCCGCCGTGGAGCAGCTGGTCTTCGAGCTGGTCGGCAACGCCTTTGACGCGTTGGTCATCCTTGGGCGCGTCGACCGAGAGGAAAATCTCCGCCATCAGATATTGGGGCTTCTGCACGCTCGACATCATCTTGGCGTAGGCGGCGTCGACTTCTTCCTGGCTCATGTCGACCCGCGGACGGATTTCCTTCTGGATGACCTTCGTCCAGGCGAGCTGCGCCATGGTCTGACGGCGGAGCGTCGAGATCGGGATGCCTTGCTTCTCCAGATTCGTCTCGAACTGTTCCAATGTCTGGTTGTTCTGCTCGGCGATCTGTTTCAGCCCGGCATCCACCTCGTCCTTGTCGATGTTGATCTTGAGCCGCTTGGCCTCCTGGAGACGCAGCTGGTCATCGATGAGGGTCCGCAGAACCTGCGGCGTGAGGCGCTCCCTGACCTCCGGCGTATCGGGATAGTTGCCCGCGGCGGCCGCAAGCTTGAGCCGCGCCAGCAGATCTCCTTCCGAGATCGCCTCGTCGTTCACGACGGCAACGATCTTCTCGACCGGATCGGTCGCATGCGCGGTCCGGACCCCGGCAAGGGCGGCGACCGCAATAAAGAGGGCAGGGGCGAGGATGCGCACGGAGCGGAGCAAGGGCAAGGACGGGTCCATGGTCAAGTTTCGGGTTCGGGTCAGCCGTCTTCCAGGTACAGCAAAGCGGCCACCCCGCCAAGCAGCGCGAGCCCTGCGGGCGTCCAGGCGGCCAGCGCCAGGGGGATGGTTTCGCTGACCCCCAGCGCATGGACGATATCGTCCAGGAAGAACAGAGCGAAGGCGGCAAGGATTCCGATCGCGATGACGACGAGGGTCCCGCCCCGCCTGGTCTGGCGCAGCGCGGCGGCCGCGGCGATCAGCACCAGTCCGGCGAAAAGGAACGGATCGGCCAGTAATCCGAGATACTGCAAGCGAAGGCGGACTGACGAAAATCCGGTCGCTTCCATGGTCCGGATATAATGAGGAATGTCCCAGAAGGAGAGGCTGTTGGCCGACCGTACGCTATCCTCGATCTTCTCGGGGGTGATGTCGGTCGGGACCGTCAGCTTTTCGATAAAGCTCTTGGGCTGATCGGGTTTGTTAAGCCAGCCCTTGTGGACTTCCCAGACCGTGCCGTTGAGAACGGCGTCGGGTGCATCGACCCGCGCCGTCAGATCGTCGCCGTTGGTCATGAAGAACAGCGAGACGTCCTTGAGCTGCCAGGTCGAGGTGTCGACGCTGCGGGCATGAATAATGGTGTATCCGTCATTCGTTCCCTGCCGCAGCCACAGCCCGCCCGCCAACAGGTCGATCGCGTTCGTCTTCCCGCGCAATAGGGCGTTGTCCATCTCGTCGTAGCGCTGGCTGAGGAACGAGCCGAAATGGTTGATGACCGTCACCTTGACGATGCCGATCGCGAGCGCGGCGAGCACGATCGGCAGCAGGAATTGCCAAGCCGAAATTCCGACGGCCCGCAGCACCACGAGCTCGCTGGTCCGGGTCAGCCGCCAGAAGGTGTAGAGGGCGCCGAACAGGATCGCGAACTGGAACAGCTGCTGCCCGACCTGCGGAAGCTGAAACAGTGACATTTGCGCGATCTGGCTGAACGTCACCTCCGGCCGGTTCGCGGCGCGCCGGATGAGCTCGAGCGAATCGATCAGATAGATCATCGTCAGGAGCACGGTGATCCAGATGAGGAAGCTCGCGGTGAATTGGCGGCTGAGATACCGCAGCAGGGTCGCCGACTGATTCATGTCGCCTCTTCCAGCCGCATTCGAGCGCCTGTGAAGCCGGAGAGCCAGATTCGCCATGGCGGAGAACCGTCATTGGCGCGGGCGAATATGATGAAGGCCGAAGCCGACGCGACGATGGCGAGAAGATAGAGCAGCGGAATGGCGATCCCGTGGTTGCGCGCCAAATTCGAAAGCCCGATCGACGCCATTTCCAGGAACAGCATGATGAGGAAGCCGATCAGCAGGCGGCGGAACTGACCACGCCGATCAAAGCGGCCGCCGAGAAGCGTCACGAGCGCGACGCCGGTCAGCGCCAACGCGAAGAAGGGGCTTGCGATTCGCGTATGGGCCTCTCCGAGGAACGCGGCGCCGTGGCCCGCGTCGCGGTCGTCCAGGGGGCCGCGCAGCAATTCGGGTAATGTTCGTTCGCTGGGCTCCTTCCAGCGCTTGGTCAGCTCGTCCTGGACCTGTTCCAAGTCGATCGCGGCGGTCTTGAATTCATTGAAGGGCGCGTTTCCCGTCTTGGGATCGACCTCTTGCCGCTTGCCGTCATAGACGACGATCTCCGGCCCGTGATCTCCTTCGGCCAACACGCCCCGCTTGGCTACGATCGCGACGCGCTTGCCGTTATCCTCGTCCTGATAGATCAGGATTCCTTCGAGATCGCCGTTGGGTTCGTGCTTGCTGACATAAATCGTGAGCTTGTCGTTTACCGCGTTGAAGGCCCCGGCATTGAGCGGCACCCCGTTATATTGGGTGCGGCTCATATCGAGCAGCGTCTTGAGCTGCTCATTGGCGACCGGCGCCACGAAGGCGTTCAGGAAAAAGACCGTCACCGCGACGATGCCCCCGAGGACGAGGGCCGGCATCGCCAGCCGCCATTGGCTCAAGCCCAGCGCTCTCAGCACGATGAGCTCGCTCTCGGCGGTCAGCTTGTTGTAGACGAAGGCGATTACGAGCGCGAGGATGATCGGCAGAATCACCGCGATCAGCCCCGGCATCTGGAGCGCCACCAGCGTCAGGAACACGGTGAGCGGCGCGCCGCCATTGACCGCCAGCTCGAAGAATTTCAGCGCCTGGATCAGCCACATCACGAGGCTGGCGATCAGGGTCGCGACGAGAGTCGTGATCGCCAGATTTCGGAACAGGTAGCGGCCAACGAGGGACGGATTCATGCGCTGGGTCGATCAGGGACGCGGAGGACCTTCTAGCCGTTTACGCTAGCTTTTGACAATTTTTTCCCGATGGCGTTCTGTCGCAACTGGCCGTAACGCCAGCTTTTCCGCCCGCTTTTCCCGAGGATTCCCCGCATGGAGATCAGTTTCGTCAAGCCCGCTTTGCCGAACGACGGTACCGTCGTCGTCCTGGTGGCGGAGGAGCGAATCCTCGGCGCCCAGGGTCAACGGCTCGACAAGGCGACCGGTGGTCAATTGACCCGGGCTATGGCCGCGGGCCGATTTACCGGCAAGCGCGAGGAGATGCTGATGGTTCCGGGACCCGCAGGATACGAGCGGGTCCTCCTGGCCGGCATCGGTAAGGGCAGCAAGATTGACCAAAAAGCCGCCGAAGGAGTGGGCGGCGTAATCTATGCCCAGCTCGCTGCCTCGCGCGCGACCGCGGCGACGCTGATTGCCGAGGCGCCCGGCGCCAAAGCCGCGTCCGACACGCTCGCAGCGAATTTGGCGCTGGGCGCGCGCCTCAGATCCTACCGATTCGATAAATACAGGACCAAGGAAAAGCCGGAGGCCAAGCCTGCGCTGGCACAGCTCTCGATCTCCACGGCCGACCCCGGGGATGCGCGGAGCGCGTTTGCGGCAGCCGAAGCCGTCGCGGAGGCCGTCTTCTTCACCCGCGACCTCGTGTCGGAGCCCGCCAATATCCTATACCCGGAGAGTTTTGCAGCGAGAATCCAGGAAAAGCTGCCGCCGCTCGGCGTCGAGGTCGAGGTCTTGGGCGAGGCCGAGCTTGGAAAGCTCGGCATGGGCGCGTTGCTGGGCGTCGGGCAAGGAAGCACCCGCGAGACCCAGCTCGTGGTCATGAGCTGGAACGGAGCGCCCAAATCCAAGGACAAGCCCATCGCCTTCGTCGGCAAGGGCGTCACCTTCGACACTGGCGGCATCTCGATCAAGCCGGCTGCCGGCATGGAGGATATGAAGTGGGACATGGCCGGGGCGGGTGCCGTGACCGGTCTCATCACCGCGCTGGCCGGACGCAAGGCCAAGGTCAACGCGGTGGGCGTCGTCGCGCTCGTCGAGAACATGCCCGGCGGCAACGCGCAGCGCCCCGGCGATATCGTCAAATCGATGTCGGGTCAGACGATCGAAGTCCTGAACACCGACGCCGAAGGCCGCTTGGCCCTAGCCGATGCGCTTTGGTACACGGCCACCCGCTTCAAGCCGCGCGCGATGATCGATCTGGCGACGCTTACCGGGGCCATCATCATCGCGCTCGGTAGCGAGTTCGCTGGCCTGTTTTCCAACGACGACACGCTGGCCGAGCGACTGGCGGCCGCCGGCGAAGCGACGGGCGAACGGCTTTGGCGCATGCCGATGACCGACGCCTACGACAAGGCAATCGACAGTGACGCCGCCGATGTGAAGAACATTTCCGGCGACCGGGGCGCGGGCAGCGCCATCGGCGCCGTCTTCCTGAAGCGTTTCATCAATGACTCAAAATGGGCCCATCTCGACATCGCCTCCGTGGCTTGGTCGAAGAAGGACAAACCAACTGTGCCCAAGGGGGCTACCGCGTTCGGCGTCCGTTTGTTGGATCGGCTTGTCGCCGACAATTACGAGAAGTGACCGAGATCCGCTTCTACCATCTCCAGCGGCAGCGGCTCGAGGATGCGCTGCCGGCGCTCCTCGAGAAGGGCCGGGAGCGGGGATATCGCATCGTCGTACAGGCTGCGACCCAAGAGCGTATCCGGGCGCTGGATGCGCTTCTGTGGACTTATCGGCCCGAGTCCTTTCTCGCGCATGGCAGCGCGGCTACCGGGATGGCCGAGGAGCAGCCCATCTGGCTCACCACTGCCGAGGAGTGCCCCAACGAGGCCGACATGCTGGTCCTCATCGAAGGCGCCGAGGCTGACGTGGCGCGCTTTGCCCTCTGCTGCGAAATGTTCGACGGGCTGGACGAGGAAGCGGTGGCGGCCGCTCGCATGCGCTGGACCCGCTACAAGGAGGCCGGTCACACGCTCACCTATTGGCAGCAAGGCGAGCGCGGCGGCTGGGAGAAGAAGGTCTAGCAGCGGCCCTTTTTCGCTTGTCCCGGTGGACAGAAGTCTGGCGGCGGCCCTCCATATGGGCCTTCATGATGATGCCGATGCTCCCAATGAGCGGGCGCAAATCGCCATCCTCCGGGCGTAGCCACCCATTGAGCGCCGACGAAAAGCTCACCGGGACGTTCGGCTTCCCAATGTCCCGGGTACCAGACATGCCGGCCACCGTTCCAGTACCAATAGCCCGGCGCCCATAGGAAGCCGACCCGAGGCGCGGGCACGGGTTCAACAATTACCGGCGGCGGCGGAACTCCGATGGTTACGTTCAGATCGAGCTGGGCGGCCGCCGGCTGGCAGGCGCAAAATAAGGCCGCGACCGCGGCCCCAAGCAACAGGCTGTATTTCGTCATTCGCAATCCTTCGCCGGCGGCTTTGCCCCGTCAGTGCGTCAGCGCGCCGATAGCAGCGCCGCCTGCGCCGCCAATCAAGGCGCCGGTGAGCGGGTTGCCGCCCGCGATTGCGCCGATCGCGGCGCCGCCTGCCGCGCCCAACGCTCCGCCGGAGAGCGCGCGCTGTTGCTGACGGGTCATATTCGAGCAGGCGCTGGTGCCCATCGCGAGAACGAGGGCCAGCGCCACTACCTTGGTTTTCATCTTTCACTCCGAATGTGCAGCGCCGCGAAAGGGCGCCCCTCATAAATACACTCGAAAAGTCCTATCCACACCTTGTGTCCGATATTTGTTACGACCAGGCTTTCGTTTCACAAGAAAGTCACGGAGGTTAACGAAAATCGACCTTCCTGACGCGGGGTGGACGCGCGGGGTCGAGGCCGCTATAAGGCGCCCACCTTCCGCCAGACCCTTACTTTGCGAGCACCGGAGAGCCTCATGGCCGTCGAACGCACCCTGTCGATCATCAAACCCGACGCCACGCGGCGCAACCTCACCGGCGCCATCAATCAACGCTTCGAAACAGCCGGTCTCAGAATTGTCGCGCAGAGGCGGATTCGATTGACCGACGATCAGGCCAAGCAGTTCTATGCCGTCCATTCCGAGCGCCCCTTCTTCGGCGACCTGGTCAAGTTCATGACGTCCGGGCCCGTAGTCGTGCAGGTGCTCGAAGGCGAGGGCGCGGTCACGCGTAATCGCGACATCATGGGCGCGACCAACCCGGCCAATGCTGCGGCGGGCACGATCCGGAAGGACTTCGCCGAGTCGATTGAAGCCAACTCGGTCCATGGCTCCGATAGCCTGGAAAACGCCAAGACCGAGATCGCCTTCTTTTTCGCGGGTTGCGATATCACCGGTTAACGTAGAAGAGCACGGCGTCATTCCCGCCAAAGCGCCGGGTCAAGCCGAAACCGTCCTCTAATCGAGCGCTGGGGTCAGCTTCATCCTGACCCCGTCGATATAGAAGTCCGTCCGTTCCTGATAGTCATAGGCCAGCCGCAATTCCTTGATGCGCCAAACGCCGTCCGCCTCACGGACGAAGCGCATGCGGTACTGGCCGAAGCTCTTCATCACCGTTGCGCCGTTGATCGTCACCCAATCTTCCAGCTTGAATATGCCGGTGGCCTCGACGGAGCTGATGACGGTGATCTCCGGATTGTGCCCGAAATGCGCCAGCCGCAAGTCGCTGCGGCTCTCATTGGCTTTGAGAAAATCAAAGATCCGCTGGCGCCCGTTGGCTTTCCAATCGCCGCCCCAATCGGCGTCGGCATCCTCGCAGAAGACGTCGCGGAGTTCGTCCCATTCCTTGTAATCGAGGGAGCGCCAATAGCGGTGCATGGCCTCCCGCGCGCCATCCTTTGCTTCGAGAATGGCCAGGCGTTCCTCCAGGCTGGGACCGCCCATGATACGCCGCCGAGCCTAGAAGACGCCCGTAACCCAGGCGATGAGCAGCAGCGCGATCACGATCGAAACGATGCTTTTGAAGATGAAGCCGGTGAAGGAGCTCCACATCTGTCGATGGGAGTCCAAATCCTCATATTCCTGGGTCGTGGCGTCGCTTTGCAAAATGGTCTCCCTGTGCCCCTGATCGCACGGTGTTTTAGGCGCCGGGGCCGTAAATCATCAAGTCGCTTTTACTGCGGCCTCTGGTCCCGAGCCCCAAGTCGTCCTCATGCCTGTGGGTTGATCGCAGCTGCGGCGGGCGGCTGCGCTTGCGCGACCAGCACGCGCTGGCCCGACACGCGGACGCGCCCTTCGGCGATCAGGCGAACGGCGAGTGGGTAGCAGCGGTGCTCGGCTTCGAGAACCCGGTCGGCCAGCCTGTGCTCGTCATCGCCGTCCAGCACCGGCACGGCCGCTTGGACGATGATGGGGCCGCTATCCATTTCCGGCGTGACGAAATGGACCGTGCAGCCGGAAAAGCGCACGCCGGCCGCGAGCGCCTGGGCATGGGGATCGAGGCCCTTGAAGGCCGGCAGCAGGGACGGGTGGATATTGAGCAGCCGATCGCGCCACCGCTCCGCGAACCAGGGTGTTAGGATGCGCATGAAGCCGGCCAGGCAGACCAGTCCGATACCTGCGGCCGTGAGGGAGGCGTCGAGCGCTGCGTCGAAGGCCTGGCGATCGGCGAATCGGCGGTGGGGAATCACCTCCGTGCGAATGCCTGCCGCCTCGGCTCTCGCAAGTCCGGCGGCGTCGGCCTTGTTGGCGATGACGAGCGCGATCTCGGCCGGGTAGCCTTCCTCAGCGGCCGCATCGATCAGGGCTTGGAGATTGCTGCCCCGCCCGGAAATCAGGATTCCGATCTTCAACTTCGCCATGCGGCCTCGGCATTGGCGATCGTCACGCGATCGCCGGTCGATCGCGCGACCATTCCGATTCGCGTTGCGCCTTCGTCGCGCAGCAACTCGCGCGCCCGATCCTCATGCTCGGGCGCCACGATCGCAATCATCCCGATCCCGCAATTGAAAGTTCGGGCGAGCTCTTCCGCGGGCAGGCCGCCGCTCGCGGCGAGCCAGCGGAACACCGGCGGGAGTGTCCAGTGCGTCGCATCGAGCGCGACACCCAGGCCGTCGGGCAACACGCGTGGGATATTCTCGGTCAGCCCCCCTCCGGTGATGTGCGCGAAGGCTTTGGCGATTCCGGCCCGCACCAGCGCGAGACAGGACCGAACATAGATGCGGGTCGGAGCGAGCAACGCCTCGCCCAGAGAGAGGCCCCGATCGAACGGTGCCGGCGCCGTCCAGTCGAGGCCCGAATCAGCGACGATCTTGCGCACCAGCGAATAGCCGTTCGAATGGACTCCGCTCGACGCCAAGCCCAATACGATATCGCCCGCCGCGACAGAGCTTCCGTCGAGCGCCTTGCCGCGCTCGACGGCGCCGACGGCGAAGCCTGCTAGGTCGTAATCGCCGTCGGCGTACATGCCGGGCATTTCCGCGGTCTCGCCGCCGATTAAAGCGCAGCCCGCGATCTTGCAGCCTTCGGCGATGCCCGCGATGACGCGCCGCGCGGTGTCGACCTCCAGCCTTCCGGTGGCGAAATAATCCAGGAAGAAGAGCGGCTCGGCGCCCTGCACGACCAGATCGTTGACATTCATCGCGACCAGATCGATGCCGATCGTGTCATGATGGCCGGTGGCGATTGCGATTTTGAGTTTCGTGCCGACGCCGTCGGTTGCCGCTACAAGAATGGGGTCGGTGAAGCCGGCGGCCTTGGGATCGAAGAGAGCGCCGAAGCCGCCCAGCGAGGCGGCCGTGCCGGCGCGCGCAGAGGCCTTGGCCAGCGGCGCGATGGCGTCGACGAGCCTGGCGCCCGCGTCGATATCGACGCCCGCCGCCTTGTAGCTGAAGGCGTTCGTCCGCTTGTCCTTGGGGGTCGTTATGGCATCCTCGCATGAGCTGCGATATGGTCCGGCCAGCGCGGCGGGGCCTGGAATCCCGAGCACCTTAGCGAACATGGATTGCTTTGCAATGACCCTCGATAGGCGGAAACCCGCCCTTGTCTGGTTCTGCTCGTTGCTCGCGCTGCTTTTCGGAACATGCCTGCCGACGGAGCTTCGGGCGGAGAGCTTTCTGACGATCACGGACGTGCCGATCGACGTCACCGCGAAGAGCGCCTCGGCCGCGCGCGACAAGGCCATCGCCGACGTTCAGGCGAAGGCCTTCCAGCGCCTGCTCAAGCGGATGGTGGCCAAGCCGGAGGACCTGGCGCGGCTGCAACCCAGCCAGCAGCAGATCGAGAGCTTCGTCCAGGATTTCGCGGTGGAAAGCGAGCGGACGTCGCCGGTGCGCTATATTGGCCGCTTCACGATCCGGTTTCGCGCTGGACGGGTAAGGCAATATCTGATCGATTCCGGAATCCAATCGATCAACGAGGTACAGCAGGTCCTGATCTTGCCGATCTACAAGGGCTCCGGCGGACCCGTCCTGTGGGGCGTGTCCAATCCCTGGCGGCTGGCCTGGGAGCAGGGCGGCAGCGGCGACGGCCCGGTGAGTTTGATCCTGCCCAATGGCGACGCCTACGACAAGGGAACGGCGACGCCCGCGGCCCTCGATTCGGGCGACATGGGTGCAATCCTTCCGCTGATACAGCGCTATCACACCGCGGGTGCGGTCGTGGTGGAGGCCGCGTCGCGCGATCCGGCCAAAGGCCCGGTTTCCGGCCTAAACCTGACGGTGAATTCCTTTGACATCACCGGCCCGAAGGGCAGTCAGACGCTCGGCGTCGACCCGGCAAGCGGAGACCAGCCGGACAAGATCCTCCGCCGTGGAGTCGGTGTGATCTCGGACGCGCTCGAGACCGGCTGGCAGCAAGCGATCGCCGCGAACGGCTCGATCGGGCTCGTCGGTGCCGCGCCGCCCGAGCCCGGCCAGCCGCAGGCGAATCCCGACAGCGCAGCCGATTCCACCGGCACGCTCGGTACTCTTTATCCCATGTCGATGACCGTCAGCGATCTGGCGGATTGGGCGCATACTCGCGACCGGCTGGCGCAGCTTCCGGGCGTCCAAAGGCTGTCGCTCGATGCGGTCACGCGCAGCTCGGCGGCCTTCACGCTGGATTTCGCCGGCGATCCTCTGGCACTGCAATCGGTTCTGGCCAGCAACGGCTTCGTTCTGGTGCAGACGGCGCCCGCGACAGCGTCGGCACCGGCGAGTTATGAGCTCAAGCGCGCGCCTCCGGCTGGCGCTGCGGCGGAAGGCGCTCCGCCCGCCGAAGCGCCGCTCCCGGGGAAGTGATGGTTAGGCGCTATCCGGCCGTCACGCGCCAGATGATGTTCTGGTTCGCCGCTGCCGCAGTTCTCGTCCTGCTGCTCTGGCTGCTGCGCGGGATGCTGCTGCCCTTCGTCCTCGGCATGGCGCTCGCTTATGTGCTCGATCCCGTAGCGGACCGGCTGGAGCGGCTCGGCTGCCCGCGATGGATCGCGACCGTCCTGGTCCTGGCCTTCTTCGTAGGCTCTTTCGTCGCGCTTGCGGTTCTGGTCGTGCCGCTGGTCGAGACTCAGGTCGTGCAGCTGGTTTCCCAATTGCCGCACTATGCCGATTTCGTCCGCCACAAGGCGCTGCCGGCGGTCACGAAATTCGTCCGCAGGCTCTCGGGAACGACTGACGCCGAGGACGTCCGCAAAGCGGCGAGCTCATATGCCGGAAATCTCACGACTTGGATGGGTGAAGTACTGGGTCACGTCTGGTCGAGCGGGCTCGCTATCGCGAACGTACTCTATGTGATGCTGCTGACTCCGCTCGTTGCTTTCTATTTCCTGCGCGACTGGGACCATATCGTCGCGCGCATCGATTCCTGGCTGCCGCGGCGCCAGGCCGATACGATCCGCGAGCTCGCGCGGGAGATCGATGCGATCCTGGCCGGCTTTGTCCGCGGCCAAGCGACGGTCTGCTTCATGCTCGCGGTCTATTATTCGGTGGCGCTCAGCCTGGCCGGTCTCGATTACGGCATCATCATCGGCATCGCCGCCGGAATTCTCACCTTCATTCCCTATCTGGGCGCGATCACCGGCCTCATCGTCAGCATCATCGTCGCGCTGAGCCAGTTCGACGACTATTCGCGCGTGGCGATCGTTGCGGGCGTCTATGTCCTGGGCCACCTGGTCGAGGCCAACTTCATCACGCCCACGCTGGTCGGCGACCGAGTGAAACTCCATCCCGTGTGGGTGCTGTTCGCGTTGCTCGCGGGCGGCGCCCTGTTCGGCTTCACCGGCGTGCTGCTCGCCGTGCCCGTGGCAGCGGTGATCGGCGTGGTCGTCCGTTTCGCGCTTGCGCAGTATCTTTCGAGCAGCTTTTTCGACGATCGCGCCGAGCATCCGCCCGAGCTGGTCGAGCGGTTGCCGTCGGTCGATTTTGGCCAGCTCTAAGGACCATCGAAGCGCGCAGCTCCCGCTGTCGCTGGGTCATACGGTGGCCCGCGGCGCGGAGGATTTTCTCGTCTCTCCGTGTAATCGGATCGCCGCGGATTGGATCGCCCGCTGGCCGAACTGGTCGTCGCCGGCGCTCGTCCTCGCCGGACCGGCGGGTTCGGGCAAGACGCATCTCGGGCAGCTATGGCGCGCGCGCTCCGGCGCCGAACTCGTCGACCCGATGCGCTTCGACCTCGAGGCGGCGGCGGGGCTGATCGAGCGGACCGGGGCGGCATGGGTCGACGAAGCGGACCGGATCGCGGGCCATCCTGATGCCGAAGCGGCCCTTCTCCACCTCTACAATCTGGTACAGGCGGCGGGCGGCGGCCTGCTGCTGACGGCAAGGACGGCGCCAGGCGCCTGGCCGCTCGGCCTTCCCGATCTGGCCTCGCGGCTGAAGGCGGCGATGGTCGCGACGATCGATGCTCCGGACGATTCATTGCTCGCATCCGTCGCTCTGAAGCTGTTCGCCGATCGTCAGCTCGCGGTCGGCGAGGAGATCATCGGCTATCTACTGACGCGCGGCGAGCGAAGCTTCGCTTGGATCGCCCAGGCGGTCGATGCGATCGACCAGGCGGCGCTTGCGGCCAAGCGGCCGGTCACAACGGCGCTCGTGCGCGAGATCTTGACCCCTAGTCTTTGAGATCGGCAGACGTTGCGAAACATTTTAGGCGCGCCGAGCCTGGGTCGAGATCTGTCCAGGAGCCGAGCTCCAGGCTGAACACCGCAACCGCAGCCGTCGGAAACTTGGCCCGGAGTGCCGTGGCCTCCTTTTGCTCATCCTTTCCGGCGAGCCAAAGGGCGACCTCATGAAGGTCGGGATTATGGCCGACGACCAGCAGAGTCTCTATTCCGGCAGGTGTTTCGGTCAGCCTGCGGATGAGCTTTCTGGCACCGCAGAGATAGAGGTCGCGCGTGACCTCGGCGCTGGGAGCCGACTTCATCTCGGCCCTTGCGAGGTCGAAGGTTTCGCGCGTGCGCCGAGCCGCCGACACGAGCGCGAGATCGATCGAAAGGCCGCCGAGCGCCGCCCCCATTCGACCAGCATCCCGTCGCCCGCGGTCGGTCAGCGGCCGATCGAAGTCGCTCTGCCCGGGCGATGCCGGAGCGGCCTTGGCATGACGGAAGAGGATCAGCTTGGCCATCGCCGTTCATTACCTGTCTCGACTTCGATAGCCAAGCATTGGGGGCTTGAGGATGCGCCGGTGGGTGGAATCGGATCACCCGATCGGCTATTGTGCAACACGCTATCGAACCGAATTAACGACCGCCAACCAACCAAGATGCGAGGTCATATGGAATCGATGGTTCCGGCTGTTGCCGACCAGCGGGATATACCCGTTGTCGAGCCGGTTGGGGATAAATTTCTCAACCGAGAGTTGTCATGGCTGGCCTTCGATCGCCGCGTGCTCGAAGAGGCGCAGAATCCCAATCACCCATTGCTCGAAAGGCTACGTTTCCTTTCGATAACGGCATCGAATCTCGACGAATTCTTCATGGTGCGGGTGGCCGGTCTGAAGCAGCAGGTGCTGGCCGGAATCGCCAGTCCGGGCCCTGACGGCCGTACGCCTCTGCAGGCGCTCGCCGATGTTCGGCACGAAGTGCACAAGATCATGCACGATGTGCGGGAAGCGTGGCATTCCCTGAAACGGGAGCTGCGCGAGAAAGGCATCGCCGTCATCGACGTCGACGAGCTGACCGATAGCGAGCACGGTTGGCTGGAGGCCAAATTCCAGGCCGACATCTTCCCGATCCTCACCCCGCTCGCGATGGGTCCGACCCATCCTTTCCCCTTCATTCCCAACCGGGGAATCTCGCTCGCCGTCCAGATGTTCGACGATCGCGCCCAGCGCAATCTCGACGCGCTTGTGCCGATCCCGTCGCAGCTCGACCGCTTCGTCCGGCTTCCCGGAAAGGAGGTCCGTTACATCCCGCTCGAGAAGGTCGTGCGGATGTTTCTGAGCTATCTATTCCCGCCTTTCGCCCTGAAGGGATCGGGGGTGTTCCGGGTGCTGCGCGACAGCGATCTCGAAGTCGATGATCTCGATATCGACGAGGATGCGGACCACTTGCTGCAGAACCTGGAAGTCGCGCTTCGGCGGCGGCGGCGCGGCAATGTGATCCGCCTCAATGCCAGCGCCGATATGTCCCCCGACCTGCTGGAGTTCCTGACCGAGGAGCTGCACGTTCCGGAAGAGGATGTCTTCGTGTCGGAGGGGCTGATCGGCATCGTCGATGTGAAGCAGCTCATCACCGACGAGCGACCGGATCTGCTTTTCCCGCCTTACACCGCGCGCTTCCCCGAGCGAATCCGGGATTTCGGCGGCGATTGCTTCGCGGCGATCCAGGCCAAGGACATCGTCATCCATCACCCCTATGAGAGCTTCGATGTCGTCGTGCAGTTCCTCAGGCAGGCTGCGCACGATCCGGATGTCGTGGCGATCAAGCAGACGCTCTATCGCACCTCCAATAACTCGCCGATCGTTCGCGCGCTGATCGAAGCCGCGGAAGCCGGGAAGTCGGTCACCGCGTCCGTCGAGCTCAAGGCGCGCTTCGACGAGGAGGCGAATCTGCGGTGGGCGCGCGATCTGGAACGGGCCGGGGCCCAGGTCGTTTTCGGTTTTGTCGACCTCAAGGTCCACGCCAAGATGTCGCTCGTCGTGCGGCGCGAGGCCGGCGCGCTGCGCTCCTATGTCCATTACGGCACCGGCAATTATCACCCGGTGACGGCGAAGATTTACACCGATCTGTCATTCTTCACCTGCGATCCGGCGCTGACGCGGGACGCGCAGCGTGTGTTCAATTTCATGACTGGTTACGCCCAGCCGGACGCGCTCGAGAAGATCAAGATTTCCCCGATCAACCTTCGCCGAACGGTCGAAGAGCTGATCGAAGAGGAGATTGCGCACGCACAGGCCGGTCGGCCGGCCCAGATCTGGGCCAAGGTCAATGCTGTCGTGGACCCGGAGATGATCGACCTGCTGTACAAGGCCTCGCGGGCGGGAGTTGAGATCGATCTCGTGGTCCGCGGCATCTGCTGTCTCAAACCCGGCGTTCCGGGCCTTTCCGACCGCATCCGTGTCCTGAGCCTCATCGGTCGATTCCTCGAGCATTCGCGGATTCTGTGCTTCGGCGCCGGCCACGGCCTACCCTCCAGCCACGCCAAAGTGTTCATCTCTTCGGCCGACTGGATGCAGCGCAATCTCGATTATCGGATCGAGACGTTAGTGCCGCTGGAGAACGCAACGGTCCGTAGCCAGGTTATGGATCAGATCATGGTCGCGAATCTGAAGGACGATGTTCAGACCTGGCAGATGCAGAGCGACGGCACGTATATCCGCAACAAGGCCGGCCGGAACCCGTTCTCGGCCCATCAATACTTCATGACCAATCCAAGCCTCTCGGGACGCGGCAGCGCGCTCAATGAATCGCGCACACCGCCGCGCCTGAAACTCAAGTCCGGATCTTGACCGAGCGGGAGTTCGAATCGCTCGGCCGTGAGCGGCCGATGCAGGCTCAGCGGCGCATTGCCGTCATCGATATCGGTTCCAACTCCATCCGCCTCGTCGTCTATGACGGGCTTTCGCGCGCGCCGATCGCGCTGGTGAACGAGAAGGTCTATGCCGAGCTCGGCAAGACGGTCGGCGAGACTGGCCGGCTCAACCCCGACGGAATCGTCCAGGCTTTCGAAACGCTGACCCGTTTCAGCCGGCTTCTCCAAGCGATGAAAGTGGGATCATGCCATGTCGTGGCGACCGCCGCCGTGCGGGATGCGAAGGACGGGTCCACCTTCCTGAATCAGATCGCCCGCCGTGCAGGGCTCGCGGCCACGATCATCAGCGGCGAGGAGGAAGGCCGCCTCTCGGCCGAAGGTGTGCTGTCCGGCATTCCCGATGCGGACGGCGCAATGGGTGACATGGGCGGCGGTTCGGTCGAGCTCGTGCGCCTGATCAAAGGCACGGTCGGGCCCCGGACGACGATGCCTTTGGGACCTTTTCGCCTCATGGCCATCGGCGGCGGCCGGAGCGCCCAAGTGGCGGCGGTCGATGCCCGCCTTGATCGCGTTCCCTGGCTATCCGAGATTCAGGGCGCGACCTTCTACGCGGTCGGCGGCGCGTGGCGCGCCTTCGCGATGGTGCATATGGAGCAGGTTGGGCACCCGCTCCACATCGTGCACCATTACGCGATCGACGCGGACCAGGCGATCGAGTTTGCCCAGCTCCTCTCCAAACAAAGCCGTCTCTCTCTCGAGGGGTCGGGCGTTTCGCGGCGACGGATGGAAGTGCTGCCGCTGGCCGCGATGTTCATGGAGCGCCTTCTGAAGCGCGCCCGGCCCAAGCGGCTTGCCTTCTCCGCGTTCGGCCTGCGCGAGGGCATCCTCTACGACATGCTGGCGCCCGCGGTGCGGGCGGAGGATCCGCTGCTCTCCGCCTGTGCTTCCGTGGCGGATCGCCTCGGTCGCTTCGGCGAGGCAAAGCCCCTTGTGTCCTGGATCAAGCCCGTCTGGCATGAGTCCGGACTGCTTCATCAGCTTGGCCTCGCGGCTTGCCTCTTGAGCGATGTCGGTTGGCTGGAGCACCCCGACTATCGCAGCGAGCAAGCCTATCTGAAGACGCTCAGGATGCCCTTCGGCGGCATCGACCACGTCGGACGGGCCTTTCTCGCATTGGCGCTCTACCTGCGCTATGGCGGTCGCGTCGACGACCAGACCACCTATGCCGCCCACGTGCTGCTTGAAGAGCCGATGCTACGAAAGGCGGTGTCGCTCGGTCTTATGCTCCGCTTGGCCTATACGCTTTGCGCCGGCGCGCTGTCGCTGCTCGACCGCACCGCGCTCCGACGCGATGGCGCGCGGCTGATTCTCGAAATCGCCCCCGATGCGGCGGACCTCAAGGTCGAAGCGGTGGATCGACGATTTGAGGCGTTGGCGCGATCGATGGATCTCACTCCGGAGATCCGGATTGCGCCGAAGAGTAGAGGCAACAAGCTGAAGGCGGCGGGTCATTAGGGTTCCGCCCGCTCGGTTCGCCGCCTACTTCGTGCCCACGATCAGGATACGAAAGGTTCCCGGGACGACTTGGTGTCGCTTCTCACCCGGGGCGGGCGGCTTGAAATCGGCCGTCGGCAGATAGAGCTTGCCGGTCTTGGGATCGAGCGCGCCGGTGCGGGCGCCGTTGGCGGTCGGGACGGTGGCGGTAACGGTCGGCGGACCGTTCTCGTTTTCGCCAATCACGGCGAGCGTACCCTCGCCGCAAGGAATGAAAAACAGCCTCCGCTTGAAATCGAAGATCGCCGCATCGGGGCGCATGCCGATCGGCAGGGTGGCGAGCACGGATCCATCGGCGGCCTTGAGCGCGATCGCCTTGCCGTTGCTGCAGGCGGAAACGAGGATGCCGTCCTTGCGATCGATCGCAAGACCCGAGGGTTCTTCGCAATCCGGCAGCTTGTAGCGCGTCGTCACCTTGCGCGCCTTGGCGTCTACGACCGCGATCTCGCCCTTATCCTCGACATTGACGAACACATTGCCCTTGCCGTCGGCTACAGCGAATTCAAGCTTGCCGCCAATGGGAATCCGGCCCGGAGAGGTTCCGGTCTTGGGATCGACGAGAGTCGCGTCGCCATCCTGGCCGTCCATCACGAAGACCAGACCGCTCGACGGGTCGTAGACCGCGGCGTCGGGCTTCCGTCCAGTCGGGATACTCGCGATCACCCTGCCGGTGTCGCCCTCGAATAAGGTCGCCGTGTCGTTCCCGCCATTCGTGCTCAAGACGCGACCGCCCGGCAGCGGGACGACGGCATGCAGTCGCTGCCCCTCGACGAGCTTGGGTTCCACCTTGGCGGTATCGAGATTGACCGCCATGACGGCATCGCCATGCGCCACATAAAGGCGTCGCTGGGCCGCGTCGACGGACGCGTAGTCCCAGCCGCCGTCAGGTCCCGGAATTGCGCCGATGACAGAAAGGGCCGGCACTTGTTCCGCAGCCGGGGCCGGAATCACTGAAGCGAGCCCAAGCAGGGGCAGGGCAACGATAAGCCGGAGCTTCATATGCGGCTTCCAATGGGGCGAGACGCAACCCGATTCTATCGGACGAGAACAAAAAGTCAACATAAACGATACATGTGGATACGTGTGGTCAGTGCGGCCGGACGAGATGGCCTAGCGACTGGTGCACCTCACCCATCATGACCGCCAGAAAGCCGGTTAGGGCCAGATAGAGGAAGCCATACTGAACGCGGAGCGCAGGGGAAGCTGCGTAATAGGCGGCGTTGGCCGGATCGGCAGGATTGAAGCGCCACGCCTTGATCAGGCTCGGGATCGATAGGATGGCGATCAGAAGTAGAATCGGGGTCGGTCGCCAGAAGAACAGTGCGACCAGGATCGGCGCGCCCAGCAGCCAGATGCGCGGCGAGAGGATCGCCGTGATGCGCCCGCCATCCAGCGGGGACAGCGGAAGCAGATTGAAGAGATTGATGAAAAAACCGGTATAGGCGAGGGCCAGGAAAAGATCATTGCCGTGAGCACGGCCAATCCAGTAGCAGACGAGGGCGCCGAGGCTTCCCATGATCGGGCCCGCGATGCCGACATAGGCTTCGGTCTCGACATTGTGCGGCATTTCCTTGAGCTGGATCCAGGCGCCGACGAAGGGGATGAAGGTCGGCGCGCCCACGGCTAATCCCCGCTGCCGGGCAGCCAGGAAATGCCCCATCTCGTGGACGAAGATCAGAAGGACGAAACCGACCGCATAGGAGGGCCCGAAGATCAGGGCGTACACCACCATCGAGAACAGCATGCTGGCGATGGTGGTGAGGAACTTGCCCGATTTAAGAAGGATCAGCAGCCCGGCCGCGATCGGGGCAAGAACACCGCCGGTGCGGCGCGCCGGCTTGTTTTTCTCTGCCATCAGGAGGCTTTCCTGCTTACTTCCTCGCGTCGGAACAGCTTGACACGCCCGCGCTCCAGCCCGAGCGTCAGCTTGCCGTCGCGCAGCGCTTCGGCGTCGGCTCCAAACAATTCCTGCCGCCAACCGGAAAGTCGCAGATTACCGGCCGCGATCTGCTCCAAATCGTCGGTAGTGGCGAGCAATCTCGGCGCGACTCGATTCTGCTCCGCCTTCAATTTGAGGAGCACTTTCAAAAGCTCAACCGTCGACCCCACATTGCCCGGCGATGGCGGAGGCGCCTCGGGTTTTGGGAGCTGATCCTGGGGGATCGCCGCGGCCCGGCCGATCGCGTCCAGGGCCGCCGCGCCCCACTTGCCGTCGGCGAAGCCTCCCGGCAATCCGCGGGTCCGGGCGAGCTGGGCCGCGTCGCGCGGCATATGGACGGCGAGCTCGATCAGCGGCTCGTCCTTGATCACCCGTCCGCGCGGCAGATCGCGCCGCTGCGCCTCGGACTCGCGCCAGGCCGCCAGCTCCTTGAGCGCGGCTAGCGCCCTGGGCTTGGGATTGCGGAGCTTGAGCCGCCGCCAGGCGTCGGCCGGATCCAGCCGATAGGTTGCGGGATCGGTCAGGATCGCCATGTCCGCTTCGAGCCAGTCTCCGCGGCCGGATTTCGCGAGCTCGGCCTTCAGCTTGTCATAGACGGTGCGGAGATGGATCACGTCGTCGAGCGCATAGGCGAGCTGGCGCTCGGTAAGGGGGCGGTGGGACCAGTCCGTGAAGCGGCTCGCCTTGTCGAGCGCGGCTCCCGCGAGTTTCGCGACCAGCGACTCGTAGCTCACGCTTTCGCCGAAGCCGCAGACCATTGCGGCCACCTGGGTGTCGAAGATCGGGCGCGGCACCTGGCCGGTCGCATGGAAGAAGATTTCCAGGTCCTGCCGCCCGGCATGGAACACTTTGAGCAGGCCGGGGTCCGCCATCAGGGCGTACAGGGGCGCCAGGTCGATGCCTTCGGCCAGCGGATCGATGGCCGCATACTCGTCCGGCCCCGCCAGCTGGACCAGGCAGAGCTTGGGCCAATAGGTCTGATCGCGCAGGAACTCGGTATCGACGGCGACGAAGTCGGCTGTCCTCTGGGCGTTGCAAAATCGCTCGAGGCTCTTGGTGTCGGTGATGAGGGTCATTGAGACCCTTTATAGTGCGCGCGACGCGCGTGGGTAGGGGCCTTGACATCGCCTGTCATTCAGCCGTTCCTCCCGCCGGATCAGCTCCCGAGGCGTTCGAATGCACATCTATCGCACCCATTCCTGCGGCGCGCTGCGCGCCGCAGACGTCGGCCAGACTGTCCGGCTTTCCGGCTGGGTGCACCGCAAGCGCGACCATGGCAATCTGCTCTTCGTCGACCTCAGGGACCATTTCGGCATCACCCAATGCGTCCTCGACACGGAAAGCCCGTACTTCAAGGTCCTGGAGGGGATCAGGGTCGAGTCGGTCGTGACGGTCACCGGCCGTGTGGTGGCGCGGAGTCCCGAGACCGTGAACCCAAAGCTCGACACCGGCGAGGTCGAAGTCAGGGTCGACGAGATCACGATCCAATCCAGGGCCGAGCTGGTGCCGCTGCAAGTCAACAGCGACAGCGACGCCGGCGAGGAGATCCGCCTGCGCTATCGCTTCCTCGATTTGCGCCGCGAAAAGGTCCATCGCAACATCATGCTTCGGTCGGCGGTGATTTCGAGCCTCCGCCGCCGCATGCTGGAGCAGGGATTCACCGAGTTCCAGACCCCCATCCTGACGGCATCGAGCCCTGAGGGCGCTCGCGACTTCCTGGTGCCGAGCCGGCTCCATCCCGGCACCTTCTACGCGCTGCCCCAGGCGCCGCAGCAATTCAAGCAGCTGCTGATGGTGTCCGGCTTCGACAAATATTTCCAAATCGCGCCCTGTTTCCGCGACGAGGACAGCCGGGCGGATCGCAGCCCGGGCGAGTTCTACCAGCTCGATTTCGAAATGTCCTTCGTGACCCAGGAGGACGTCTTCGCCGCAATCGAGCCCGTGCTCCACGGAGTCTTCGAGGAGTTTGCGGGCTTCGCGGGCACGCAGCGGACGGTGTCGGCAATGCCGTTCCCGCGCATCCCGTATGACGAGGCGTTGTTGATCTATGGGACCGACAAGCCGGACCTCCGCAATCCGCTCGTGATTCGTGACGTCACCCCGGTCTTTTCGCGCCCGGACGTCGAGTTTCGGGCGTTCAAGTCGGTGATCGAGAAAGGCGGCGTAGTGCGCGCGATCCGCGCGCCCTCGGTTGCCGATCGGCCGCGCTCCTTCTTCGACAAGCTCAACGATTGGGCGAAGGAGCTTGGCGCGCCGGGGCTGGGCTACATCGTCATCGAAAGCGGCGCCGGGAAGGGGCCGATCGCCAAATTCGTGCCCGAAGCCGCTCTGGCCGAACTGATCAAGGCGGCCGGACTCGAGAATGGCGACGCGGTCTTCTTCGTCTGCGACCAGAAGGCGCCGGCGGCGAAGTTGGCCGGCGCCGCGCGGACCAAGCTCGGCGAGGAGCTCGGGCTCATCGACAAGAACCGCTTCGAGTTCTGCTGGATCGTCGATTTCCCGATGTATGAGCTGAACGAGGAAACGGGTCAGATCGATTTCAGCCACAACCCCTTTTCGATGCCCCAGGGCGGGCTCGAGGCGCTCCAGACCCAGGATCCGTTGACGATCAAGGCCTACCAGTACGACATCGTCTGCAATGGCGTGGAGCTCTCGTCCGGCGCGATCCGGAACCATCTTCCGGACATCATGGTGAAAGCCTTCGCCATTGCCGGTTACAGCGAGGAGGTGCTGGAGGCCCGCTTCGGCGGCATGCTGTCCGCCTTCCGGCTGGGGGCGCCGCCGCATGGCGGATCGGCGCCCGGCGTCGACCGTATCGTCATGCTGCTGGCCGACGAGCCCAATATCCGCGAGGTGATCGCTTTCCCGATGAACCAGAAGGCCGAGGATCTGCTGATGGGCGCCCCGGCTCCGGTTCCACCCGAAAGGCTGCGGGAGCTCCATATCCGCCTCGATCTCCCTAAGCCGAAATCATCGACCTGATTCAGGACTATTTGCGTGAGCGTCGCTGCAAATTCTTGCGGATAATGGCACCGGCGATGAGACTGAAGGCCGCGAGCCTGATAAGGTAAAGCCAGCTTTTCTCTTCCTCCCTGGGGATCTCGGCGAGCGTTAGCGCCGCCTGGTTGATCGCCAGAAGGATGAAGGCCGGGGCGAGCAGGAGGAAAAGCTGCTCGCGGCTGCGTTTCCAGAATTTCAGAAAAAACAACGACGCGACCAGATAGCCCGCCGTGATCATGCCCGACACGAAGGCGTGCAGCCCGTCGCTCATCACTCACCCTCCCAGACGAAGCCGTAGAGCAGGACGCCCAAGGCGATCAGGGTGAGCGCGTATCGGACATTCGTCAGGTCGATCGCCGGCAGAAGTATGATGTCGACGAACACCATCAGATTGTTGAGCGATAGGAACAGGAAGCAGAGACCGGTCCACAGCAGCAGCGGCTGGCGACCGGCCAGATAGGCGCGTCCGAGCAGGCCGGTGCAAAGGGCCGCCGTCCCGAAGCACAACAGATAGACGATGGAAGGCAGCACGCTCATGTCGGCGGCTTTCTGAAGAGAAACGCATCCGCAAGATTTTGCAGCTTGTCGTCCCGTGCCGAGAAGATCGCCTCTATGACCGGTATCGGGCGTTCGCCATATGCGCGAATCAATCGATCGGCCATGGTTGCCGCTTCGGCCGATCGCGGGCGGTAAGCGTAGCGACCGGGCTGATCTCGGTCCACCAAGCCCTCGGTCGCGAGAACGATGAGGCTCTTGGCCACGACGGCCTCGCTGGCTCGAAGCTCCCGGATGAGGTCATCGATGCCCCAGCTTTTTCCGGGATCGCGATGCAAGAGGATCAGGGCCTCGAGCGCCCATACGGAACCGATCTTGTTGCGGGCGTAAGCAAGCAGGTCTTCCTCGGTCACGAAACGCCTCGGAAAGCAGCGGGCCCCGATCCCGAAGGTCCGTGAGCTTGTAAATCGCCCTACGACATAAATGAGTTCGCGTCCATCCCAAAGAGATCGTTCAATCCGGCGCGCTTGTTCTCACGTAGGCTACAGCAGCTCTTTGACGGTCTCGGGCGGCCGGCAGATTTTGGCTCCCTTCGGGGTCACCACGATCGGACGCTCAATCAGAATCGGATGAGCGAGAATCGCGTCAATGATCCGGTCGTCGCTGAGCGAAGGATTGCCGAGATCGAGTTCGTCGTAGGGCGTTCCGCGACGGCGCAAGATGTCCCGAGGCTTCTTTCCCATCTTCTTGAGCAGGGCGAGCAGGCCGGCCCGATCGGGCGGAGTCGTGAGATATTCGATGACTTTGGGTTCGACGCCATTGTCCCGAAGGACCTGCAACACATTGCGCGACGTTGTGCAAGCAGGGTTGTGATAGATGGTCACAGTCATTTGGCGCCAATTCCTCGGATAAGGGGTTACGGACTGGAAAGCGAGGGTGCAGCAACATTGCAACAGCGTCGTAGATTTTATTCCGTCGCCTTGAACTGCGTCGACTCGATACAGATACTCTTTTGCGGCGGCCGGTGTGGCGGCCGATGCGAGCGCCCGTCCCCATGAAGATCCTCGGCCGTGATCCCTTCGCCCTCGGACTGACCCTGGGCATGGTCTTGTTTGCTACCGTTTCCGCTCGTTCGGCGGCGCCTGCCGGGCCGCAGCCGCAATTGCCATCGCCGCAGCCGGTACTGGCGTCGCACAAGGCGCTCTACACCGTGACCATGACCAATGCGCGATCGGGCGGCGAATATCTCGACGTCAGCGGCAAGATGCTCCTTCAGTTCACCGATGCGTGCGACGGCTGGACCACAAGCCAGAAATCGCTGCTTCGCTCGCTTCTCGCCGATGGCACCGAGGAGCTGAGCAACAGCGACTTCACCTCCTGGGAAAGCAAGGGCGGCGACAGCTACACCTTCTCGGTGAAGCAGGTCGACGGAAACGATGTGACCGAATTCCGCGGCCGCGCGAAGCGCCTGGGTGCGAACGGAGCGGGGGTTGCCGAATACACCAAGCCCGAACGCAAGAGCTACCAGCTCCCGCCGCACTTCTTTTTCCAGACCGCCCAGCAGATCAAGCTGCTGGAGATCGCCAATAAGGGAGAGCGCTTTTTCAATGGTCAGATGTTCGACGGCAGCGAGGGAGGCGGCGCCTCGCAATTCAATGCCGTCATCCTGAAATCGGCTATTCCCGTGAAGCTCGGCATCAAAAGCACGCTTCTCGACAGTCCGTCGCATCGGGTTCGAATCGCCTTCTATTCGCCCGAGGGCGTGACGCCGACCGGGAGCGATGGCAACAAGGCGGCCGCCGATACCGGTGAGCAGCCCGAATATGAAATGACGATGACCGTGCACGATAACGGCGTGGTCAGCGATTACGACTACCAGTACGAAGAATTCAGCATCCACGGTCAGCTGGAGGCGATCCAGCCGATGCCGACTCCGCATTGCTGATCCTCATTGCGGCGCTCGCTTGAAGGGCCGCCCGGTCGCAATGGGGGCAGGCTCGATCTTGACCCATGCCTGATCGACGCCCGTCGGCCGTCTCATCCAAGATCTGGCTCGCTATGCGCGACGAGTCTGTGAGATCTGCAACCGAGGCAAGCCCGTTGGTCGTCGTAGCGCGGACTCGAGTGCCGCAGTCGCGGCATAGAACCGGCTTCGAACGGGCTTCAAGGTAACCGATCTTTATCCCAGGGCATATCCTAATGGAGTATGGTAACTGTTCATTAATTCAAATCGCGCTTATTGGTAAATCCGAGCGGACATCATACGTGCGCGGGGACGCAAGGCGTCTTGCTGGACCGAGTCCGAAGGGGCATTGGGATGAAGACTGTTCTGATCGTCGAAGACAATGAGCTGAACATGAAGCTCTTCAACGACCTTCTGGAGGCCCACGGCTATGCGACGCTGCAGACCCGCGACGGCATGGAAGCCCTGAAGATCGCCCGCGAGCACCGGCCGGATCTGATCGTCATGGACATCCAGCTTCCCGAGGTGTCCGGGCTCGACGTCACGAAATGGCTGAAGGAAGACGACAACCTGCGCGCCATACCCGTTATTGCGGTGACGGCCTTTGCAATGAAGGGTGATGAAGAGAAGATTCGGGAAGGCGGATGCCAAGACTATATCGCCAAGCCGATCTCCGTAACCAAGTTTCTGGAGACCGTCGAGAAGCATCTGACGTGATCAGTCGATCGGGTGAATAGGTACACGCCCCATGTCAGCTCGCGTCCTTGTCGTCGATGATCTCGTTCCTAATGTGAAGCTGCTCGCGGCCAAGCTTCAGGCCGAGTATTTCGACGTGATTACTGCGCTCTCGGGTGTCGAGGCGCTGGAAAAGGTGGCCCAGTCGCCGCCGGACCTCATCCTGCTCGATGTCATGATGCCCGGCATGGATGGATTCGAGGTCTGCCAGCGACTGAAATCCGACCCCAAGACCACCCATATTCCAATTGTCATGGTGACAGCGCTCTCCGATACGGAGAATCGCGTCCGCGGGCTCGAGGCCGGGGCCGACGACTTCCTTACCAAGCCGGTCAACGACATCGCCCTGTTCGCGCGGGCGCGCTCGCTGATCCGGCTCAAGCTCACCTCCGACCAATGGCGCCTGCGCGAGAAAACCTCGCATCAGTTCGGCATGATGGAGGAGGACCGTCCGATTACGGCCGAGCCCGCCGGCAATGCGCGCGTGCTGCTGGTCGAGGACGGTCGGCCGGTCGTCGAACGGATCGTCAGCACGCTAGCTCGCGACCAGGACGAGGTCGTGGTGGCGCGAACGGCGGGCGAGGCGATGGTCCGGGTCGAAGATATGCCGGGCTATGATCTCATCATGGTGAGCTTGCTGCTGGCCGAGGAGGACGGGCTTCGCCTCTGCTCCCAGCTCCGCTCGCGCGAGGTCAGCCGGCAGATTCCCATCCTGTTGCTGGCCGACGAGCATGAGATGAAGCGGGTGGCCAAGGGGCTCGAGCTCGGCGCCAACGACTACATATTGCGGCCGATCGACCGCAACGAGCTTGCGGCCCGCGTCCGCAGTCAGATCCGTCAGAAGCGCTATCAGGACCGGTTGGTCTCGAACTATGCCGCAAGCCTGTCGATGGCCCTGACGGACGGGCTGACGGGGCTGTTCAACCGCCGCTATGTCATGGGTCACCTGGACCGTCTACTCGCGCGTTCCGGCGAGGCGAAGAAGCATTTCGCCGTGCTGATGTTCGACATCGATCATTTCAAGCGCGTCAACGATACCTATGGCCATGCCGGCGGCGATGACGTGTTGAAAGAGTTTGCGCACAGGATCAGCCGCCACATGCGCAACTTCGATCTCGTCGCCCGTATCGGCGGCGAGGAATTTCTGGCCATTCTGCCTGACACGGATCTGGCGACGGCCCGCATGGTGGCCGAGCGTCTTCGCTCCGTCGTCGCGGACGAGCCGATGCCCTGCGGTCAGGACAACAAGGTGACGGTCACGACCAGCATCGGAATCACGATCGCGGGCGACGTGCAGGAGCCTGTCGACGCGATCCTCAAACGCGCGGATGCCGGGCTTTATCGTGCCAAGCGCGAGGGACGCGATCGGGTCGAAACCGAGCTGCGCGTGGGTTCCGACCTGATGATGAGCGCCTCGGCCTCACCCGGCTCGGGCGATGTGCGATCGGCGGGCGCTCGCCCATAAAAAAGCCGCCCAGCGGGCGGCTTCGTACCGAAATCCGCGCCTTCCTATTTGATCTTCGACTCGCGGAACACCACGTGCTTGCGTACGACCGGATCGTACTTCTTGAGCTCGAGCTTATCCGTGGCCTTGGTACCCTTGGAACTCTTCGTCTTGACGTAGAAGTACCCGGTGTCGGCGCTGCTCACCATTTTGATCAGTACGGTCGCTGGCTTGGCCATGATGTCGCTATCCTGTGCAATCCCGCGAGGCGGGTTTGGAGGCGGCAGAAAATAGCCATTTTCCCTGCTAAGTCAACCGCGGCGCCTCGCTCTGGGCCGGCTCGGCCGGCTCGGGGCCGGCTCTCGACCTGAATCCTCGATCAGACGAAAGACGGTGCTGCCGGTCATGGGATCGGCCTCGACGAGCCGCACCTTGACCCTATCGGCCAGCCGATAGACCTGGCCCGTCCGGCGGCCGACGAGCCGATGATGGGCCTCTTCATAATGATAGAAATCCTGGGGCAGCGTCGAAACCGGGACGATACCATCGGCGCCAGTCTCGTCCAGGCGCACGAACAAGCCGAACCGGGCGACTCCGCTGATCCGACCGCTGAAGGTCGCGCCGACCCGCTCGGACAGATAGGCGGCTGTGAAGCGATCGACCGCCTCGCGCTCCGCCTCGGCGGCCCGTCGCTCGGTCATCGATATGTGGGCGCCGATCTCCGGCAACCGGACGACCGTCTGCTCGTCGAGTCCGTCCGGTCCCAGCGTCAGCGTGCCGATAAGCGCGCGATGAACGATCAGATCGGCATAACGCCGGATCGGCGATGTAAAATGGGCGTAGCGCCGGAGCGCCAGCCCGAAATGGCCGATATTCTCGTGGCTGTAGATGGCTTGCGCCTGAGCCCTCAGCACGATGTCCGAGATCAGCTGAGCTTCCGGCAGATCTTTGGCCTGGACAAGAAGGCGCGTGAGTTGGGCAGGGGTGATGACTTGGCCCTTGGCAAGCGACAGACCCTGGCCGAGACCGCGGATGAAGGTGCGCACGGCTTCGAGCTTCACCGGATCGGGTTGATCGTGAACCCGGTAGAGCCCCGCCTGGCCGCGCCCCTCGAGCGTCTCCGCTGCGGCGACGTTCGCCGCGATCATGAATTCCTCGATCAGCCGATGGCTGTCCAGCCGAGCGCGCGCGGCGATCGAGGCGACCCGCCCTTTGTCGTCCAGCACCACCTTGCGCTCCGGCAGATCGAGCTCGAGCGTGCCGCGTGCCGCGCGCGCCGCGGTCAACGCCTCATAGGCGCGATAAAGCGGTCGAATGACCGGTTCCAGCAGGGGACCGGTTGTATCGTCCGGCGCGCCGTCGATTGCCGCCTGCACTTGCTCGTAAGTGAGCCGCGCCGCCGACCGCATCAGCCCGCGGACGAGTCGATGACGCAGGAGCTTGCCTTTGCGGTCGATCCAAAGGTGGAACGCCAGACAGGCGCGAGGCTCGCCGGGCTTGAGCGAGCAAAGGCCGTTGGAGAGCGCTTCCGGCAACATCGGCACGACGCGGTCCGGGAAATAGACCGAGTTGCCGCGCATATAGGCTTCGCGATCGAGATGCGAAGCCGGTCCGACATAGTGGGCGACGTCGGCGATGGCCACGATCAGATGCCAGCCGCCTTGGTTCTCCTTATCCGTATCTGGCTCCGTCCAGACCGCATCGTCGAAGTCGCGCGCATCCGGACCGTCGATCGTGACCAGCGGCACGTCGCGCAAATCTTCGCGGCCGGCGAGCTTCGGCACTTTGGCGTGATCGGCCTCCGCCAGCGCCGCCTCCGAGAATTCGGTCGGCAGGTCGCGCGCATGGATCGCCATCAGGCTGATCGCGCCTGGGGCGGAACCGTCGCCCAACCGTTGGACGATCTTAGCCTGCTTCAAGCCGAGACGCGTCGAAGGGAGCACCTCCGCAATTACCAGCTCGCCGGCCTCGGCTCCGCCTTCATGCTGCGCCAGCACCGCAAGGTCGCCCCGGTTGCGCTTGTCTATGGAGCGCAAGCGCCCGCTGCCGCCGCTGATGCGTTCGAACACCCCCAGCACGCGCGCCGGGCCCGATTCCAACTTACGGATCGGCCGCGCCACATAGTCGTCCGCTGAGATACGCTCGAGCCTGACGAGCACTCGGTTTCCGGGCGCCAGATCGGTGATTCCGCGCTTGCTCGCGCGAAGGATGATCCGGGGCGGGGGACGCTCCTCGCTCCAGTCCAACGGCTTGCACAGCAGGTCGCCGTCGGGATCGATCGCGCTGATCTCCACGACCGCAACGGAGCCCAGCGCCTTGGGGGGCGCCATGCGCCTTTTACGACCGCGGTCGACGGCGCCCGTTTGGGAGAGCTCGGCGAGCAGCTTTTTCAGATCGGCGCGGCGGTCGCCCGCGATGTGAAAGGCGCGTGCGATCTCGCGCTTGCCGACGGGGGTCGGGCTCTCACGGATGAATTCGAGCACTTGCTCGCGCGTGGGAAACGGGGGCGGCGTCTTCGCCTTCTTCAAGAGGCCGCCGATTTGCGCCGCGCGCCTGCGGCCTTGGTCGTCTTCCCACGCGACTTGCCCGCTCGCTGGGGCTTGTTGCCATTTGCAACAACTTTGGCTGCAAGGAGCGCCGTAGCTTCCTCCAATGTCAGCGTGTCGGGCGACTGCTTCCGGCTCAAGGAAGCCATCACCGAGCCATGCTTGACATAAGGACCGAACCGGCCGCGGTGGAGCGTGACCGGCTTTCCGTCGCTTGGATCCTCGCCCAGCGTGCGCAGCAAGCCGCGCGCGCCGCCGCCTTGCTTCGAATCCTCGGCCAGCAGATCGACCGCTCGATTGAGCCCGATGGTGAGCACACTCTCGTCGGCCGGTAGGGACTTGTAGCGATCCCCCACCTTGAGGTAGGCGCCGAACCGGCCGATCCCGGCGGTGATCATCTCGCGGCTCTCGGGGTGGATGCCGATCTCGCGCGGCAAGGACAGAAGGCGAAGCGCCGTGTCGAGATCGATCTCGCCCGCGGTCATGCCCTTGGGCAGAGAGACGCGCTTCGGCTTCTCCTTGTTCTTTGATTTCTTGTCGGGGGTCTCCTCGGCGCCTGCCTTGGGTCCGAGCTGAATATAGGCGCCATAGGGGCCGCGCCTCACCGTCACCGGAAGCCCGGTCGCGGAATCGGATCCGAGCAAACGCGGCCCGGCCGATTCACCCTCCTGCTGCGGCTCGTCATTGTTCGCGACCACCAGCGGCCGCGTGAATTGGCAATTGGGATAGTTCGAGCAGCCGATGAAGGCGCCGAACTTGCCGATCTTCAGCGACAAACGGCCATTACCGCAGACCGGGCAGGCGCGGGGATCGCCGCTCGCTCCGTCTTGGGCGAAGAAATGCGGCGCCAGATCCTCATCGAGAGCCGATATGACCTCGGCGAATTTGAGGTTCTTGGTCTCGCCGACCGCGGTCGAGAACTGGTTCCAGAAATCGCGGAGAAGCTTCTTCCAATCGAGCTTGCCGTCCGAAACCTCGTCGAGCCTCTGCTCGAGATCGGCGGTGAAATTGTACTCGACGTAACGGCGGAAGAAGTTCGTCAGGAACGACGTGACCAGCCAGCCGCGTTCCTCAGGTAGGAAGCGCCGCTGCTCGAGCTTCACATAATCGCGATCCTGAAGGACCTGGAGAATCGAAGCATAGGTCGAGGGCCGGCCGATGCCCAGCTCCTCCAGCTTTTTGACGAGGCTCGCCTCGGAATAGCGCGGAGGCGGCTGCGTGAAATGCTGCTCGGGTTTGATCGAACGCCGCTCGACGGCGTCGCGCTCTGCGAGCGGCGGCAGACGCCGAGTCTCCGAATCCTCATCCTCGGACGTATCGTCCTGGTCCTCGTGATAGACGCGCAGAAAGCCGTCGAAGAGTTGAATCTGGCCAGTAGCGCGTAACCCGACGTCGCGCCGCTCCGACAGAATGTCGACGGTCACCTGGTCGAACACCGCGCTTTCCATCTGGCAGGCGACGGTGCGCTTCCAGATCAGCTCGTAAAGCCGCGCCTGATCGCGATCGAGGTGGCGATTCATCGCTTCAGGCCGCCGGAACAGATCGGTCGGACGGATGGCCTCGTGTGCTTCTTGGGCGTTCTTTGCCGCGCTCTTGTAGACCCGCGGAGATTTGGGGACGTAATTCGCGCCGTAAGCCTGCTCGATCAGCGCACGGGTCTGCTGTGTAGCCTCGGCGCCGAGTTGGACTCCATCGGTTCGCATATAGGTAATGAGGCCGACGGTCTCGCCGCCGATATCGACGCCCTCATAGAGCTGCTGCGCCGTGCGCATGGTCTTGGTCGCGCTGAAGCCCAGCTTGCGTGAGGCTTCCTGCTGCAAGGTCGAGGTGATGAAGGGCGGCGCGGGATTGCGGCGCACCTGCTTGCGCTCGACCGAGCCGACGGCGAATCTCGCCGCCTCGATGCGTGCGACCGCCGCTTTCGCATCGGCCTCGGTGCGGAGCGAGAATTTCGTGAGCGCCTTGCCGTCCAGCGCATGCAGCCGGGCCGGGAAGGTGATGCCGGCCATCGTCGCGAGAATGGCCGTGACGGTCCAATATTCCTCTGCCCGGAAGGCCTGGATCTCCTGCTCGCGCTCGATGATCAGGCGCAACGCCACCGATTGCACGCGGCCGGCCGAGCGCGAGCCCGGAAGCTTTCGCCATAGAACCGGCGACAATGTGAAGCCGACGAGATAATCGAGCGCCCGCCGCGCTAGATAGGCGTCGACCAGCTCGCTGTTGATATCGCGCGGATGCCGGAAGGCTTCCTGGATCGCGGTCTTGGTGATCTCGTTGAAGGTCACGCGCTTCACATCGCGTGAATCCAATAACTTGCGCTGCCGCAACAGCTCCAGCACATGCCAGGAGATCGCCTCGCCCTCGCGATCGGGGTCGGTCGCGAGGATGATATGGTTCGCACCCTTCAACGCCTTCGTGATCGCCTCGAGCGGCTTCGCCGAGCGGTCGCCCAGCTCCCACTCCATGGCAAAATCTTCGTCCGGCTTTACCGACCCGTCACGCGCGGGCAGATCGCGGACATGCCCATAGCTCGCCAGGACCGTATGATCGGAGCCGAGATATTTGTTGATCGTCTTCGCCTTTGCCGGCGATTCGACGATCACAACGGTATGGTCGGTTTGAGAGGCCAAGTGATTGTACGCTGCTTCGGTGTTTCGCTCAGGTGACGAGGCTGACACGTTGTCCGGCCTGCCGCTCGAGCCGGCCCGAAAGCTCGAGTTCCAGCAGCACCGTCAGGACGATCGGGAGTGACACTTGGCAGCGCCGCACCAATTCGTCAACCGGGACCGGCGTCGGACCGAGCGCCTCGAGGATGGTCCGACGGGCCTCGTCTGTCTCGGATTCCGATGGGTTTTCAATGGACAGGAGGGGCTTCGAGGCGTCGGCGGCCGGATCGGCCGCTTTTAGACGCAGGCTCGACAGGACCTGCAGTACGTCGTCGGCCGTCTCGGTAAGCACGGCGCCCTGGCGGATCAGGTTGTTGGTGCCCTGGGCCCTCGGGTCCAGGGGTGAGCCGGGGACGGCAAATACATCGCGACCCTGCTCCAGCGCCATGCGCGCGGTGATCAGCGATCCCGAATTTCGAGCCGCCTCGACCACGATCACGCCTGGGGCAAGCCCCGAGATGATTCGGTTCCGCCGCGGAAAATGGCGCGCCATCGGCTCGGTACCGATGGCCGCCTCGGTTACGAGGCAGCCGCGCGCGACGATCTCTGATTGCAAAGTGGCGTTCTCCGGCGGATAGACGATATCCGCACCGCCGGCAATAACGGCGACGGTACCGTGATCGAGCGCGGCGCGATGGGCCGCCGTGTCGATCCCGCGCGCCAGCCCAGAAATCACGACGAGGCCGGCTTCGGCGAGGTCGTGGGCGAGCCGCTCGGCGATCCGCTTCCCATTGGTCGATGCGTTGCGGGCACCGACGATCGCGACGGTCGGGCGCTCCAGCAGAGCGATGTTGCGGCCGATCGCAATGACCGGCGGAGCGTCTTCGATCTCGCGCAGCAGCTTCGGATAGCCGGGCTCCGGACGGGCAACGAGACGAAGACCGAGCCGTCCGGATTTGTCGATCTCGGTATTGACCTCGGCGACCGATGGGATTCGGACCGGCTTGTCGCGGCCGGCTCGCTCTGCAAGCCGCGGCAGCGCCTCCAAGGCGGCCGATGCCGTTCCGTAGCGTTCGAGCAGCGTGGTGAAGGTGATCGGCCCGATGCCGGCGGTACGGCTCAACCGCAGCCAATCGATTTTCTCGGCACTGCTGAGCTCGGCTCGCCTCACGCGCGCCCCTTACGGGAGAACGAAATGTGGGGCTCCGTGCCGGCGAGGAGCCGACGGATGTTGGGCGCATGCTTGGCCCATACAAGCGCGGCGATAACCAGAAGAGCGAGCGCGGTTCGGGGCGTGGTGAGCGTGACCGCGGCGACCGCCGCGCTCGCCATGGCTGTCAATGCCGCCAGCGAAGAGAGCCGGAACAGAAGCGCCATCAGCAGCCAGACGCCGCATGCGATAATTCCGATCGCCGGGCTTAGGGCCAGCAGCGTTCCCAATGTCGTTGCCACGCCCTTCCCGCCCTTGAAGCCGAGCCAGGCCGGAAACAGATGCCCGAGCACCGCGCCGAGCGCGGCGGAGAGCGACGCTCCTTCCCCGAATTGGGAACCCAGCAGCACGGCCACGGCTCCTTTTCCCGAATCGAGGATGAGGACTGCCAACGCCAAAATCTTGTTACCGGTCCGAAGCACGTTGGTGGCGCCGATATTTCCCGAGCCGATTTTGCGGATGTCGCCGAAACCGGCGAGCCGCGTCAGCACGAGCCCGAACGGGATCGAACCCAAAAGATAGCCGCCCAGGAATGTGAGGATTGCCATCAAGGGCGGATCACCAGCCGCCCGAGACCAGCCACTTCTCGACTTGGTCGAGGCGATCGGCGCCCCAGAAGGGCTCGCCGTCAACAACGAAGGTCGGTGAGCCGAAGATGCCGGCGGCTACGGCAGCGTCGTTCGCGGCCCGCGTCCGATCCTTCACTTCCGCCGATTGAAGACCCGCGCCGATCGCATCGGCGTCGACTCCGAGTTGGGTCGCGATCTGGATCACGCCGTCGACCGAGCCGATCTCCTGGTTTCGGGCGAAGGCGGCACGGTAAAGCGCATTGGCGAGATCATGCGCCTTCACCGGGTCGCTCGCTTCGAGCCAGTAGAAGGCGCGGTTCGCAGCGACCCCGGAGAATGGGAAAGGGTCGGGCATGCGGAACGGGATGCCGTGAAGCCGGGCGCTTCGGGCAAAATCTCTTTTCATATATTCGCCCTTGATCGGGATCTCGGTGAGCGGCTGCATGCCGGTGATCTTGAAGATCGCGCCCAAGAGGATCGGCCTCCAGACGATGGCGCGCCCATGCTTGGCGCCGACCGCGTCGATGAGCTGACTCGCGATGTATCCATAGGGCGAGGAGAAGTCGAAATAGAACTGAATCGGTTCAGCCATGATTGGTCACTCGGATACATGGACGATGCGACCGTCGACGACGGTCATGGTTGCCCGGCCGGCCACCGGCCGCGCGTCGAACGGAGAATTCTTCGATTTCGAACGGAACTGCGCGGCGTCGATCACCCAGGGCCGATCGAGATCGAAGATGACGAGATCGGCTGCCGCGCCGACTGAGAGGCGGCCGAGCGGCAGCCCCAGTATGTCGGCCGGCGCGACCGTGAGGCGGCGCAGGAGATCGAGCAATCCGATCACGCCCTTGTGGTAGAGCTCGAGGGCGACGGGCAGCAACGTTTCGAGGCCGATCACGCCCGGCGCGGCAGCCGCGAAAGGCAGGCGCTTGGCATCCTGCCCTTGAGGAACATGATCGCTGGCGATCGCGTCGATCGTGCCGTCGGCGATGCCAGCGATGATCTCCCTGCGGTCCTGGTCGGTGCGGAGCGGCGGCGACAGCTTGGCGAAGGTTCGGTATTCGCCGACGTCGCTCTCGCTGAGCGCGAAATAGGGCGGGGCCGTGTCGCACGTCACCGGAAGTCCGGCGCGCTTGGCCTGCCGGATGAGCTCCACGCCTTCGCCGGTTGACAGATGCGCCGCGTGATAGCGTCCGCCGGTCAGCTCCACGAGGCGCAAGTCACGCTGCAGCATGATCGTCTCGGCCGCGCGCGGTATGCCCGCAAGGCCGAGCCTGGTCGCGATCTCACCCTCGTTCATTTGCCCGCCTTCGGCGAGGCGCGGCTCTTCCGGATGCTGAACGATCGCCTTACCGAAGACACGCGCATAGGACAGGGCGCGCCGCATCAGCAGCGCGTCGGCAATCGCGCTGGATCCATCGGTGAAGCCGACGGCTCCCGCATCCGCCAACAGCCCCATCTCGGCGAGATCCGCGCCGGCCGCGCCGCGCGTGACGGCGCCATAGGCGAAGATCTTGACGAGCTTCGCCTCGCGCGCGCGCCGCGCGACGAATTCGAGACCGGCGATGTCGTCGATGACTGGGATCGTATTGGGCAGCATCGCGAGCGCCGTGATTCCGCCGGCAGCGGCGGAGCGGCTTGTAGACAGGATCGTCTCGCGCTCCTCCTCGCCGGGTTCGCCCACCGCGACGCGCATATCGACCAGACCCGGCGCCAGGCAAAGGCCTTTGCAGTCAATGACGCTCGCTTCGGCAGGGGGCGCGACGTTCGCGCCCAAGGCTGTGATCTTCTCGCCTTCGACGATCAGCACGCCCAGGGTATCGAGCCCGCTCGCGGGGTCGAGCAGCCTGGCGTTGACGAATGCCGTTTTGGTCATGCGTTGGCCTGGGTGGAGGCCAGAAGCCTGAGACACGCCATGCGTACCGCCACGCCGAATTCGACCTGCTCGAGGATCAAGCTGCGGCCGATATCGTCGGCGACTTCGGAATCGATCTCGACGCCGCGATTCATCGGGCCGGGATGCATGATGAGCGCGTCCGGCTTCGCCGCCGTCAGTCTTTCCGGGGTAAGACCGTAAAAGCGGAAATATTCGCGCACCGACGGGACGAAGCGCCCGCTCATCCGCTCGCTCTGCAGCCGAAGCATCATCACGATGTCGACGTCGCGGAGTCCGCGCTCCATGTCTGTGAAGACTTCCACTCCCATGCGTTCGATCGCTGACGGAATGAGCGTCGGCGGCCCGACCACCCTGACCCGTGCGCCCATCGTGCCGAGCAGATGAATGTTGGAACGTGCGACGCGGCTATGGAGGATATCGCCGCAGATGGCGACGATGAGGCCTTGCAGCTTGCCCTTTCGCCGCCGGATTGACAGCGCGTCGAGCAGCGCTTGTGTAGGGTGCTCGTGCATGCCGTCGCCGGCATTGATGACCGAGCAATTCACTTTGTCGGCGAGAAGCTTGGGCGCTCCGGACTCGGCGTGGCGGACAATGAGGAAGTCGGGATTCATCGCATTCAGCGTGAGCGCTGTGTCGAGCAGCGTCTCGCCCTTTTTTACCGAGCTCGTGCTGACCGACATGTTGATCACGTCGCCGCCCAACCGCTTGCCGGCCAGCTCGAACGACGTGCGCGTGCGCGTTGAATCCTCGAAGAAGAGATTCATGATCGTCCGACCGCGCAGCTCGGTGCTGCGCTTATCGACGCGCCGGTTCTGCAGCACATAGCCGTCGGCGAGGTCGAGCACCGCGGTGATCTCAGCGGCCGTCAACCCCTCGATGCCCAACATGTGCCGGTGAGTCCAGACGAAGCCGTCTGGCAAGGCGATGGATTGGCTCTGGTCCATTTGAGTGGCGGGTATTCGCGATCAGGCCGCGCCGTGGGCTTTGAACCAGGCCAGCATCTTGGCCCAGCCGTCCTTGGCGTCGGCCTCGTTGTAGCTCGGCCGGTAGTCGGCGTTGAAGCCGTGCTGCGCATCGGGATAGACGATGATTTGGCTTTGCGTATCCCCGGCCGCCTTCAAATTGGCGCGCATCCGGTCGACCATGGCGGCGGTGATCATTTGGTCCTTCCCGCCATAGAGACCGAGGACGCGTCCCTTGATCTTGTCGGCCACATCGATCGGATTGGGGCCGGGACCGCCGGGTCGTCCGACGAGAGGGCCATACCACGCGACCCCGGCCTTGACCGCCGGATTGGCGGCGACATAGAGCCAAGTCTGGCGGCCGCCCCAGCAAAATCCCGTGACGCCGAGCTTCGCCGTGTCGGCTTTCTCGGCCTTGGCGAAAGCCGCGGTCGAGTCGAGATCGGATTTGACCTGATCGTCCTTCACCTTATCCACAATGGCCATGATCGCCTGAATATCGGGGGCCTTCGCCACGTCCCCTTCGCGTGAGTAGAGCAGCGGCGCTGCCGCGTAGTAGCCCGCCTTCGCCAGGCGCCGACAGAGATCCTTGATGTGCTCATGGACACCGAAGACCTCATGGATGACGAGCACGGTGGGCGCGCCGGTCGATCCTGCCGGCATCGCGCGATAGCCCGGGATCGAGCCGTCGGGCACCGGTATCTTGACCTCACCGGCGGTAAGCCCGTTCGTGTCGGTCGTGATCGTGGCGGCGCTGACCGGCCTGACCGCTAAGGCAAAGCCCGCGGCAAGGCTCGTCACCGCAAAGCCGCGCCTTCCGAGCCTGATCTGCTCGGCCATTGTGCGGATTTCGTCCTGGTGCGTGTCCATTGGCGATCCTCCGTGCGGCTCGAATCTGGCTGGGCTTATGGCCTGGCGGCGCGCGACGTCATCGCGTCGAGCGCGCCCTGAAGGATATACGCGGCGGCCATCTTGTCCACCGCATGGGCGCGCTTTCCCCGGCTCATATCGGCCTGCTCGATCATGAAGCGCTCCACCGCGGCCGTGGACAGCCGCTCGTCCCAGAAGGCGATTTCCGGTTCCCGGCCCAGCAAATCGGCGTGCTGGAGCAGGTTGTCGGCGAAATGGCGCACCGACTGGCAGCGGGGCCCCTCGGTTCCGTCCATATTGATCGGCAAACCGACGACGAAGCCGCCGATTTCGCGGCCCGACAGCATCTTGGCCAGCGCCTTTACATCCTCGCCAAACTTGGTCCGACGGATGGTGTCGATCGGGGAAGCGATGCCGAGGCCGGGGTCGGAGACGGCGACGCCGATCGTCTTCTCGCCCACATCCAGCCCCGCCAAACGGCGCCCCGGAGCGAGCAAAGCCTTGAGTTCGTGCGGGTTGCGGATCGCCATGGCGGGTGATACCTAACCCTCTTTCGAAGAAAGAACTAGGCACGATCATGTCACTCGATGCTGCCGCGGTCGCCAAGATCGCGCGCCTCGCCCGTATCCGTCTGACCGAGGAAGAGCGGACGCATCTCGCGGCCGAGCTCTCCAGCGTGATCGGCTGGGTGGAGCAGCTTCAGGAGGTGAATACCGACGGCGTCGAGCCGCTGACCAGCGTCGTCGGCGCGCGGCAAAGGCTTCGTCCGGACGTGGTCGACCATTCGACCGACCGCGAGGATATCCTCGCCAACGCGCCGGAACCGATCAGCGGCTTCTTCGGCGTGCCCAAGGTGGTCGAATGACCAAGCTCACCGACCTTACCATCGCGGAGGCGCTGAAGCAGCTGGGGAAGAGCGAGATCTCCGCTCATCAGCTGACCGAGGCGCACCTGGCGGCGATGGAGAATGCCAGGGCGCTCAACGCCTTCATCGTCGAGACGCCGGAGCTGGCGATCGCGCGCGCCAAGGCGGCGGATGGGCATCGTCACCGGGGCGAGGCGGGGCCGCTCGAGGGCATACCGCTCGCGATCAAGGATCTGTTCTGCACGCGCGGCGTTCAGACGACGGCCGGCAGCAAGATTTTGAAGGGCTTCGTGCCGACCTATGAATCGACGGTGACCGCCAACCTGTTCCGAGACGGCGCGGTTATGCTGGGCAAGGCCAATCTCGACGAGTTCGCGATGGGCTCCTCCAATATGACGAGCGCCTATGGCGCGGTGGAGAGCCCCTGGCGGCGCAAGGGCGACAATCGTCCGCTCGTGCCGGGCGGCTCATCCGGCGGATCGGCCGCGGCCGTGGCCGCGCGGCTGGCGCCGGGCGCGACAGGAACCGACACCGGCGGATCCATCCGGCAGCCGGCGGCCTTCTGCGGCATTGTCGGGATGAAGCCGACCTATGGCCGCTGCTCGCGCTGGGGCATCGTCGCCTTCGCCTCGTCGCTCGATCAGGCCGGGCCTTTCGCGCGCACCGTCGAGGATTGCGCGATCATGCTCAAATCCATGGCTGGCTTCGATCCCAAGGATTCGACCAGCGTCGATCTGCCGGTGCCCGATTACCAGGCGGCCGTCGGCCGTTCGATCAAGGGCCTGAAGATCGGCGTGCCGCGCGAATACCGCGTGGACGGCATGCCGGCCGAGATCGACAGCCTCTGGCGACAGGGCGAGGCATGGCTCAGGGATGCCGGCGCGGAGACGGTTGAGATCAGCCTGCCGCACACGCGCTACGCGCTCGCCACCTATTACATCGTTGCGCCGGCAGAATGCTCGTCGAACCTCGCGCGTTACGACGGAGTCCGCTACGGGCTCCGCGTGCCGGGCAAGGACCTGACCGAGCTGTACGAGGGCACGCGAGCCGAAGGTTTCGGCGCGGAGGTTAAGCGCCGGATCCTGATCGGCACCTATGTGCTCTCGGCCGGCTATTTCGACGCCTACTACATCAAGGCCCAGAAGGTGCGGGCGCTGATTGCGCGCGACTTCGAGCAGGCCTTTCAATCCTGTGACCTCGTCCTAACCCCGACCGCGCCGTCGGCGGCTTTCGCGATCGGCGAGAAATCGGACGATCCGATCGCCATGTATCTGAATGACGTGTTCACCGTGCCGGCGTCGTTGGCCGGACTGCCGGGCATCTCGGTGCCGGCCGGTCTCGATGCGGCCGGTTTGCCGCTGGGGCTGCAGCTCCTCGGCCGACCCTTCGACGAGGAGACCGTGATCGCGGGCGCGGCGGCGCTCGAAAAGGCGGCCGCTTTTTCGGCGGTGCCTCAGGTAATGGCGGCGTGAAGTGATGGTGGCCTGATATGGCGGAACTGATCGAAGGCCAGACCGGCCAGTGGGAGATGGTGATCGGGCTCGAGGTCCATGCCCAGGTGATCTCGAAGTCCAAGCTGTTCTCGGGCGCGCCGACGGAATTCGGCGGCGATCCGAACACGCAGGTCAGCCTGGTCGATGCGGCCATGCCCGGCATGCTGCCGGTGCTGAACGAATATTGCGTCGAGCAGGCCGTGAAGACGGGCCTCGGCCTCAATGCGCAGATCAACAAGCTCTCGGTCTTCGAACGGAAGAATTACTTCTATGCCGACCTGCCGCAGGGCTATCAGATCTCGCAATACGCCCACCCGATCGTCGGCAAGGGTACGATCGAGATCGATCTGCCCGACGGCAGCACGCGGGCGATTGGCGTCACGCGTCTTCATCTTGAGCAGGATGCCGGCAAGTCGCTGCATGACCAGCATGCGACCAAGACCTTCGTCGATCTGAACCGGTCCGGCGTGGCGCTGATGGAAATCGTCTCCGAGCCCGACATGCGTTCGGCCGACGAGGCCGCAGCCTATGTCCGCAAGCTGCGCACCATCCTGCGCTATCTCGGCACCTGCGACGGGAACATGGACGAAGGCAGCATGCGCTGCGACGTGAATCTCTCCGTGCGCAAGCCCGGCGCGCCCTACGGCACGCGCTGCGAGATCAAGAACGTCAATTCCGTCCGCTACATCCAGGCTGCGATCGAATATGAAGCGCGCCGCCAGATCGAGATCATCGAGGAGGGCGGAGCCATCGTCCAGGAGACACGCCTGTGGGATGCTCGCCAGGGCGTGACCCGTTCGATGCGGAGCAAGGAAGAGGCGTTCGACTATCGCTATTTTCCGGACCCCGATCTGCTGCCGCTCGAGCTCGACGACGCGATGATCGAGCGTGTCCGGTTGGAACTGCCGGAACTGCCGGACGCCAAGCGGCGGCGGTTCATGCAGAATAGCGGCCTGTCCGCATACGACGCGGGCGTGCTGGTCGCCGAGCAGGCGCGCGCCGATTTCTATGAGAAGGTCTTAGCCGGCAAGCGCGATCCGAAAATCGCGGCCAACTGGGTCATCACCGAGCTGCTAGGCGCGCTCAACAAGAGCGGCCATGATATTGAGCAATCGCCGATTTCGGCGGAATCGCTCGGCGAGCTGCTGGATCTGCTTGCCGATAATACGATCTCGGGCCGCATCGCCAAGGACGTGTTCGCCGAGATGCTGGCGAGCGGTAAAGGCGCCGCGTCGATCGTCGAAGAGAAGGGCTTGCGTCAGGTGACCGACACCGGCGCGATCGATGCGGTGATCGACGCCGTCATGGCCAAGAATGCGGACAAGGTTGCCGAATACCGGTCCGGCAAGGACAAGCTGTTCGGATTCTTCGTCGGTCAGGTGATGCGAGAGAGCGGGGGCAAGGCAAATCCCGCTCTCGTGAACGAGCAGCTCAAGAAGAAATTGGCGGGCTGACGCCGCTCAGTTCGCGGCGATCTGCTGAACGGCCGACTGATTCTTCGGCGGACGGCCGCGGCGGCGGCCCGAGGGCGAGGGCAGGGCGCCCGAAGCATCTCCCATCATGAACGCGTGCAGCTCGTTCCGGCAGCGATGCAGGTAGGCGAGCTCCCGCATGTCCTCGCGGCCCATCACCTCCATGCAGGCGATGCGATTCTCCACGAGATCCATAAGCGTATCTAGCGAACGTTGGGAAATATTCATTGCGCGGTTCTCCCCTCAAGTCTGCCCATTCTGGGCCTCCAAGAGAGCATCGGAGTGGTTAACGATCCCTCTAAAAATTCCGGAAAAAGTGAGGAGGATGTGAAGCAATCGAAATCCAAGGGTAACGTTGATGCCCTCGGCTTGCGGAGGCCATTTGACAAGCCATTGGACCTTCGCGAGAAACGTCGCTATCAACGGGTCCACTCAGTCCGGCGCGCGCCGGACTTGGAGATTGTTGGAGGGATGGCCGAGCGGCTGAAGGCGGCGGTTTGCTAAACCGTTATAGGGCCCAAAAGCCCTATCGAGGGTTCGAATCCCTCTCCCTCCGCCAGCGCTCAGATTTCAAAGTGAGCTTAAGCCGCCGTCTCGAGAGCCGCTGTTCCGACCGAGACTGAAACTCGGCCGCGTCACGGACGAGTTCAGCCGCGGGTCGATCACCGCGGGAAGGGCGTGTCGGCCGGAAGCGCGAATAACGGATGTGACTAGGTTCCAGCGCCCTACGAGCGGATCGTGGAGGCGCAGTCTATACGAGGTAGCCGTACGTCTTAAGAGGCGGAGTCGGTTTGGGTGAGGCACTGGTTTCGGTATCAAATGATGCTAATATCGTGCCTCAACGGAGATATAGAAATGCGAACGACGCTCGCTCTAGATGATGACCTGGTAGCGAAGGCTCAAGCCTTTACCGGACTCAAAGAGAAATCCAGCTTGGTTCGAGAGGCCCTCAAGGCGTTGATCGAACGCGAGAGCGCGCGACGGTTGGCACGGCTCGGCGGCAGCGAGCCGGATCTGGCCGCACCGCCGCGGCGCCGTCCTGGTGCGCCTTGATTCTGGTCGATACGTCGGTCTGGGTGGATCATCTGCGGAAAAGCGACGAACGTCTGATTGGCTTACTTAGCGCCGGGCTGGTGTCGACACACCCGTTTGTTGTCGGCGAACTCGCTCTGGGCCGCCTACATGGACGCGAGGTTGTCCTGATATCGTTATCGGATCTGCCTCGCGCCGATGTCGCTACTGATGCCGAGGTGCTGCATTTCATCGACCGCCATGATCTGGCCGGAAGGGGAATCGGATACGTCGACGCTCATCTGCTTGCTGCCGCGGCGCTGACGGCTGACACGCGAATCTGGACGAAAGACCGAAGGCTTCACGCCGTCGCGGTTCGCTTGGAACTCACGGCTGCGATTTCCTAGATCGAATTCCTGGCCGCTCGCCGTCGCGTTAACCGTCGGTTCTTTTTACACTTGCAAATAGACGCATTGGTGAAATTGAACCCGATCAATGCCTTGCGTCTATTGGCATGATTATTGCTTGGCAGGGTTTATGGACGGCAAGCGCCGGCCGGGAGACCACGCCGATCGGACCATGCCCGAGACAGTGTGGAGCCGGCACAGGTCGTCCCTATTATGAGCAGCGCTATTTCAATCTTTCGGTAAAGAGCACGCACGGTTAGACACTCATGTACAGGAACGGGGCGATCTCGAAAGAGATCGTCCCGTTTTCTATTTGTGCGCCAGGCATGGCGCTGATCTTGGAGGTGCGAGTCCTACTCGCTGACCGACCTCGGAAACGGCGCTTGGCGTTGGGCCACGCATAGCTCAACCCTCGGCCGTCCTTCATTCGAAGTTGAAAGCGGCGAAATCTCGGGCACGCATAATGACGCGGTGAAGGCGGCCAAGGCGGCAATCGATCGGCGACTTGCCGCGAAGTGTTGATCTACTTCCCCTTGCGCCGTTCCGGGTCACCCGCAAAGGCGCCCAATATGTCGAACGAGCGGGCGAAGAATTTGAGCTCCTCGAAGGCGCGTTCCATGGCGGGGTCGTCGATGCGGCCCTCGACCTCGGCATAGAATTGCGTGGCGGCGAAGGAGCCGCCCACCATGTAGCTCTCGAGTTTCGTCATATTGATGCCGTTGGTCGCAAAACCGCCCAGAACCTTGTAAAGCGCGGCCGGGATGTTGCGCACCTCGAAGGCGAAGCCGACGACGGCGATTGGAGCCTCCGGCGGAACCGAAACCGATTCCCGCGCCATCACCAGGAAACGGGTCGTGTTGTGCTCTTCGTCCTGGATGTTGCGAACGAGGATATCGAGGCCGTGAATTTCGGCCGCGAGCAACGACGCGACCGCGGCTTTGGAGGGATCGCCGGTCGCCGCCACCTCGGCCGCCGATCCCGCCGTATCGGTCCGCGCCACAGGCTTCAGCCCCAAGCGGCGCAGCGTCTTCGCGACCTGTCCCAGCGCCGGCTCCTGACTCAACGCCTCGCGCACCTGCTCCAGCTTGGCCCCCTTGACGCCCAGCAGGCAGTGATGGATCGGCTGGTAGCATTCGCCGACGATCTTGAGCCCGCCCCCGGGCAGCAGATGGTGAATATCCGCGATCCGCCCATAAAGGGAATTCTCGACCGGGATCACGCCGCGGTCGGCCTTGCCCTCGCGGACCGCGACGAACACGGCTTCGAAGGTAGGGCAGGGCAGCGTGGCCAGTCCGGGGAAGATGGCCCTCGCGGCCAGGTCTGCGTAGGCGCCATGGAGACCCTGGAAGGCAATCGGTCCTGCGGCTTTGGTCATGGGCGTGCCTCGAGAATGGATCGCGCGCGGTCGAGATCGGCTTGGGTATCGACGCCGAGCGGGGCCGTGTCCACCAGCGCGACCTCGATCCTCAGGCCGATCGCCAGCGCGCGGAGCTGCTCCAGCCTTTCGCGCCGCTCGAGCTCGGCGTGCGGCGCCAATACGAAGGCGGTCAGTGCGTCGCGGCGGAACGCATAGAGTCCGATGTGATGATAAAGCGGCCCGTCGCCGCTCGGCGCGGTGGTACGGGTGAAGTAGAGCGCTCGGCCTCGATGTCTGCCCGCGGGCTCGAATACGGCCTTCACGACATTGGGATCGCTGCGCTCATGCTCGGCGGCCAGAGCGACGGGGGTTGCGAGATCGACCGCGGGGTCGGCCAGCAAGCGGAACGGCGCGCGGATCGTTTCCGGCTCAAGGACCGGAAGATCGCCCTGCAGGTTGATCACGGAATCATATCGTCCGCCGGGATCCAGCGCCGCCAAAGCTTCCGCGATACGATCGGTGCCCGATTCGTGATCGGGTCGTGTGAGCTGGGCCTTGCCGCCGGCGGTTTCGATCGCGCGGGCGATCTCGGCGTCGGGCGTGGCGACGACCACGGGCCCGATCTCGGCCTCCATCGCGCGGCGCCACACATGCACGATCATCGGCACTCCGGCGATGGGAAGCAGCGGCTTGCCCGGCAGGCGCGTAGCACCAAGTCTGGAGGGGATGAGGACGATTGGGTTCGTCGGAGCTGAACGCGAAACGGACATTTCCCAGGTTTCGTAAGCCTGGCGGCGACACTGTCAAGGCCACGCGATTAGGCTCATTTGGCCGCTCTGCGACATTCGGTCCGGCAAATTCCCGATCCGATCGCCGCGATTGTCGCGTCAAAAGCCTTCCGCCCGGCCTCTCGCTGTGGCTATAGAGGCGGATCGCTGGGGATTCGCTCCCGCGCTCACTCTTCACCAGTCGCCGGCCCGAGGCCGGCTTCACGGCCTTCGGACGGGCAACGCATGGAAAGCAACAAACTCTACGCGGCGATCCTGGTCGCCGGCATCCTCGCGATGATCTCGATCATCGTCTCCGGCATGCTGGTCCAGCCGACCTTCCCGTCGAAGCTCGCCTATCCCATCGAGGGCGCGGCGGAAGCGACCGCCGGGACGACCGAGTCGAAGCCCGCCGAGATCCCGCCGGTCGGTCCGCTCCTCGCCAAGGCCGACCCCGACCATGGCGCGCAGATCGCCAAGCAATGCATGGCCTGCCATAATTTCGCGAAGGGCGGACCGAACATGGTCGGCCCCAATCTTTGGGGTGTCGTGGGCGGTCCGCATGCCCACAAGTCGGACTACGCCTATTCCGACGCCATGAAGAACTTCAAGGGCAATTGGGACTTCGAATCGCTCAACAAGTTCATCGCTCATCCGCAGGGCTTTCTTCCGGGGACCAAGATGGGCTTCGCGGGCTTGAAGAAACCCCAGGATCGCGCCGACGTGCTCGCTTGGCTGAGGCTGCAGAGCGACAATCCGGTGCCGCTTCCCACAGAGAAATAGCGCTTGAGCAGGTCGTCCCCGTGACCGATCTGGGGGCGGCGGTCGCTCTGGCCGAGCGTCTGGCCGACGCCGCAGCCGCGGAAATCCGCGCGCGGTTTCGGCAAAGCTACGACGTCGCGACCAAGGCCGATATCACGCCGGTGACCGAAGCCGACAAAGCGGCGGAGCAGGCTGTCCGCCGGATCCTTTCGGCGGAGCGTCCGCAGGACGGGGTCGCGGGCGAAGAGTTCGGCGTCGCGTCGGGAAGTTCGGGCCTGACCTGGGTCATCGACCCGATCGACGGCACTAAGGCCTTCATGAGCGGCCGTCCGACCTTCGCCACGCTGGTCGCTCTGCTGGATGAGAGCGGACAGCCGGTGCTGGGCGTCATCGACCAGCCGATCGTGCGGGATCGCTGGATTGGCGTGGCCGGCCGCGCCACCACGCTCAACGGGAAGGAGATCAGGGCCCGGCGCGACGTTCCCCTCGAATCGGCCCTGTTCAGCACCACGGCGCCCGACCTCTTCCCGGCCGCCGACGTCCCAGTCTACCAGGACGTTGCCGCCGGCGCCGCCATCCGAACTTATGGCGGAGACGGCTACGCCTACGGCCTCCTTGCCGCGGGCTGGATCGATATCGTGCTGGAATCTGGACTCAAGCTGCATGATTTCGCGGCATTGGCGCCCGTCATCGAAGGCGCCGGCGGTGTGATCACGGACTGGCGAGGACAGAGGCTCGGCGCGTCATCCGACGGCCGGGTGCTCGCCTGCGGCTGCCGAGATTTGCATAAGCGGCTTCTCGGGCGTATTCGGACGATTCACGCGAATGCGTCTCCCTGATCGAGCATAGATATCGAGCATAGATGACGCCCTCAGTTCAGCGAATCCGGCCGCGGCTCGAGCGTTGGTTGCCCGTGCTTGCCTTCTTGCACGACACGGTCATGGCCGGACTCGCCTTTCTGGCGGCCATGTATCTGAGGGTGGGCGGAGACGCTTTTACGACCTATCGCGCTGCTCTCGAGGCCGGCCTGCCAATCTTCATGGCGACCGCGGCTGCGTCCTTTCAGATTCTGCAGCTCTATCGCGGCCTCTGGCGCTACGCCTCGCTGAGGGACCTCGCGGCGCTCGTCAAGGCCGTGACGTTGGCGGTGCTGCTCTTCGTGCCGGCGGTCTTCTTCGTCAACCGCATGATCTTGCTGCCGCGCTCGGCGCCGCTGATCGCGTGGTTCGTGCTCGTGGCGCTGCTCGCCGGGCCCAGGCTCCTCTACCGGTCGCTCAAGGATCGGGCGGCCGGGCTGCGCCAAGAGACGGCGCTTCGCACGCCGGTCCTGCTCATCGGCGCCGGCGATGGGGCGGAGCTGTTCATTCGCGCCATGGCAGGCAACCCGGCCCATCCCTATCGCGTGGTCGGCGTGCTCGATGATCGCGGGCGCAATCTGGTGGGACGACAGATCCACGGCGTCCCGATCCTGGGTCATTCGGACGATCTGGCGGCCGTGATCGCGCGGCTGAAGGGGCAGGCCGATCAGCCGCAGCGCCTGATCGTCACGCGCCCTTCGGCCGAGCTCGACGGCGCGTCGATGCGGCGGCTGGTGCATGCGGCGGAGCCCTTCGGCCTCACCATCGCCCGGATGCCGAATCTGACCGAGTTCCAAGATGCCGTTGCCGACGGCAGATTGAAGCTAAGGCCGATCGCGGTGGAGGACCTGCTGGGCCGGCCGCAGGTGATCCATGATGTCGCGATCCTGCGCGCCATGATCGCGGGGCGCCGAGTCCTCGTGACCGGCGCCGGCGGCACTATCGGCGGTGAGCTGACGCGCCAGGTTGCGGCGCTCGAGCCCGCGCGGCTGGCGCTCGTCGAGCATGGCGAGCTCGCCCTCTACACGATCGGTCAGGCGATGGCGGCCGAGCATCCCGGGCTCGACCTCGCAACCCATCTGGGAGACATCCGGGACCGGGCGCGGATCCATGCGCTGATGGCCTCGGAGCGGCCCGATATCGTCTTCCACGCCGCCGCGCTGAAGCATTTGCCCTTGGCTGAGATCAACATCTCCGAGTGCGTGCTGACCAATGCGATCGGCACCCGGAACGTGGCCGATGCCGCCCGGGCTGTCGGCGCGTCGGCGATGGTGATGATTTCCACCGACAAGGCTGTCGAGCCGACGAGCGTCATGGGCCTGACCAAGCGCATCGCCGAGAGCTATTGCCAGGCGCTCGATCTCGACGGCGATCGGTCGACCCGTTTCGTCACCGTGCGCTTCGGCAACGTTCTGGGCTCGACGGGCTCCGTCGTGCCGCTTTTCGAAAGGCAGCTCGCGGCCGGCGGCCCGCTGACCGTAACCGATCCCAACGTCGAGCGCTTTTTCATGACCTGCCGCGAAGCGGTGCAGCTCGTGCTCCAGGCGGCGGCCTACAGCTTGGCGCGATCGGAGGAGCGCGGCGGGATATTCGTGCTCGACATGGGCGAGCCGGTGAAGATCGTGGATCTGGCGCGGCAGATGATTCGCCTCGCAGGTCTCGAGCCGGAGCGCGACATCGAAATCGTGTTCACCGGCTTGCGCCCAGGGGAGAAGCTGACGGAGAGCTTGTCCGATGAGCAAGAACCTCTGCGGCCGACCGAGGCAGCCGGGATCCTGAGCGCGTCTCCGCGCGGTGTGCCGAGTGAGGTGATTGACGCCTATCTCGACCGGTTGGCGGAAGCCGCTCGCGCCGGCGAGGCGTCCGCCGAACTGCAGGGGCTGCTCGATCAGGCGCGCCGGAACGAGCTTCTCGGCGTTGCAGTCGCCGATCGCCGCAAGCGCGTTCGACCCGTCTAGTTCGTGGCCAAGGCGGCGCCGGACGTGTCGTTCGCCGCATCGTCCCAGCGATAGCGAGGCCAGCGGCCCTCGGCCAGATCCGTCAAGGACGAAGTATCCGCGCCCATTCGCGCACGATAGATCCAATAATTGGCGAGCACGCGTTCAATGAAGCCGCGAGTTTCGTCGTTGGGAATGCTTTCGATCGCTATCAACGGATCTTCGTGGCTGAGAATGTTGGTGAGCTTCGCGAGATTGCCGGCGCCCGCGTTGTAGGCCGCTGCGACCAGCAACAGATTTTCACCGATGGCGGGGTCGCCCATCAGCGCGCTGATATAACGCTGGCCGAGATCGAGGTTGGTGGCGGGGTCGAAAAGAGCCTTTTGGCGCTTGCTGCCGCCGACCGATTCGGCGGTACGCGGCATGAGCTGCATCAACCCAGTGGCGCCGGCCGGGCTGACCGCTTTGGGGTCGAAGCCGGATTCTTGCCGTACGACCGCGAAGACCAGGGCCGGATCAACGCGGAAACCGCCATGTGGCTGCCAGTGCGGAATCGGAAAGCGCTCGTTGAGCTTGGTCACGGCGGCCTGGCCGGAGATCCGCTGCGCCAGGATCGGCGAGCGATCCCCGAGATGCGCTGCATCGGCAACGACGAGCAGCGACTCGTTGAGCTTCGGATTGCTTGATGGATCGATCCGCTCGAGCTCGGCGGCTGCCAGATCGGGGCGTCCGATATCGAGGAGCGCGACGGCCCGATAGCCTGCCGGAGTCTCGGCCAGCACGTTGAGGTGATCGCCGCTCAGCGATGCGCCGGATATTTCCTGGGCGATGTCGAGCCCGAGCTTCCGCATGGCGAGCATGCCGTAGAAAGTCGTGCGATAGCGCGCGGAGGAGGCGAACCATTTACCGGCGGCCGCCGAGGCGCCCCGAAGCTCTTCGACCCGCCCGGCCCAATAGGCGCCGGCCGCGAGCATCCAGCCGGAGGCGGTCTCCGAGCGCGTCAGGGCCGTGAAGTAGCGGCCCGCCTCGCTGAACTGGCCCAGTCGCCAGGCGGATAGGCCCGCGAGCCAGAGCGATTGCGAGGCGCGGGGGCCGAGCTCCCGGTCGGCGTGCGAGGCCTCATTCAGCGCGCCCTTGTCGTCCGAGGCGAAGAACCGGACGGCGGCGAGCTCGCCGGCATGGGTATGCGGCTCGGACGACCCGATCGAATCCGGGTCGGGGGTGGGGCGCTGGGCGGACAGGTTGCCGCTGCGCGGACGGGGTAATGGCGCTGTGCTCCCGGCCGGGCGCCTCGTTTCGGCGAGCCGGTAGACGGCATCCGCCTCGGGCAGGTCGCCATAGAGATCGAGCCAGTCGCGCAGCTGGGCAAAGGAGCCGGCGCCTCCGGCAAGGTAGCGGCTGGCCAGCACATGGCCGACAAGGCGGCGATCCTCGAGCTGGCCCGTCAGCCAATCTGCCTGGGACCAGTCGCCGCGATCGATTGCCGCGAACAGGCGCCGATAGCGGTCCCGATCCTTGAAGCTCAACCGATAATGCGTTTCGGCTAGAGCGGTCGCGAGCCGCCGGTCGGCCGAATCGAGAGCCAGAGGCTCCATCACCGCTGCGGGTTCGGAACTGGTAGGGGCAAGAACGCGCGCCGGGAGGAGCGCGAGAGAACTCAGCCCTGCGAGGAGGATAAGACGGGCACAATATGCGCCCCGCGGGGCGGCGTTTGACAGCCGCTCCGTGTCCAGGAGGGTAAACATAAAGGGGGTTTTAATCGATCATTAGGGATTTGGCAATCCATGCCCGCCGACCGCGCCGCGACGAGCAATGTTGGCCCAATGCCGGTACAGCTTAGAATTTCCTCGAATAAATCATGATTGAAACAATATCAGAGTAGTTGCGTTTACTGTTGGCCTGGCAGTCCGGGTAACTTAATTGCGTTATGGTTATTCTGCGTTTGTCTTAATATGAAGAGTTTTCCCTAAATCTATGTAGAATCAGGGCTTTTCGCGCTTCACGGACGTAGGAGGCTAGCTCGGTCAAATATGGTTAACGACCGAGCTCTTTGAGCTTTTTTTGAATTGTTAGGAAATCAATCCAGGCTTCGCGCTTCTGAGCCGGCGACCGCAGCAGGAAGGCGGGGTGGAAGGTCGGCAGAACCGGTATCGGCGGGTCGCCGAATTGGGGCCCGAGCGTGAACCATCGCCCCCGGAGTCGCGTGATCCCTTCATTGCGTCCGGTGAGCGTCTTTGCGGCCGTATCGCCCAGAAGGACCACGATCGCCGGCGCCGCCAGGGCGACATGTCGTTCGACGAAGGGAAGAGAGAGGGTCATTTCGACGGGGCTCGGTTTCCGATTTCCAGGCGGCCGCCAATTCAGAATGTTGGTGATGTAGGTGTTGGAGCGGTCACGGCCGATCGCCGCCAGCATCCGATCGAGCAACTGGCCGCTTGCGCCTACGAAGGGAAGGCCGCGCCGGTCTTCCTCCGCGCCCGGCGCTTCGCCGATAAGCATCAGCGGCGCCGCCGGATTACCATCCGCGAAGACGAGATTCGTCGCGGTCGATTTGAGCGTCAGTCCCTCGAACCGAGCGATTGCGTCGCGAAGCTCGTCGAGCGTGCGTGCACCGGCGGCGAGCTCCCGCGCCGCGCTCGAGGCCTCGTGAGTGCCCAAGGGCATGTCGGGGGCCTGCCGAGGTGCCGGCCGCCTCGGCTCTGCGGGACTCGGGATCGCGGCTATGATATCGGGGACTGCCGCTGGCGCCGGCGCGAGCCGGTCGACCGGGGTTTCGGCGATTGCTTCGTCGGCGCCCGCCGCGACCAACCAGGCCAACGCTTCCATCGCCTCGATCCGATCGTCCCTCACCCCAGCCATGGGGGCCGGCCTTCATATTTCATGCCGGACCTTTTATGACGGACTCTCAAGAACCGCAAAAGGGACTCCGGAAAATGGACGAGACCAGCGATCGCGAGAGCATGGAATACGACGTCGTGATCGTCGGTGGCGGGCCGGCCGGGCTGTCGGCCGCGATCCGACTGAAGCAGCTTGCGGCCGAGCAGGGCCACGAAGTCTCGGTCTGCGTCATCGAGAAGGGATCGGAGATCGGCGCGCATATCCTGTCGGGCGCGGTGATCGATCCGATTGCGATCGACGAGCTGATTCCGGACTGGCGGGAGAAGGGCGCGCCGATCAAGACTCCGGTCAAGGAGGATCGCTTTTGGATATTGACCGAGCACAGCGAGATCAAGATACCGCATTTCATCCTACCGCCGCTGATGAGCAATCGCGGCAATTACATCGTCAGCCTTGGCAATCTATGTCGCTGGCTTGGCCAGCAGGCCGAGGAGCTGGGCGTGGAGATCTATGCAGGCTTCGCCGGCGCCGAGGTGCTCTATGACAAGAACGGCGCGGTCGTCGGCGTCGCGACCGGCGACATGGGAATCGCCAAAGACGGTACCAAGACCGACAATTACACGCGCGGCGTCGAGCTTCGCGCCAAGTACACGTTTTTCGCCGAGGGCGCGCGCGGCTCGCTGACCAAGACGCTCTTCGAGCGCTTCAAACTCCGAGACGGAGTGGACCCGCAGAAATTCGGCATCGGCCTCAAGGAGCTGTGGGAGATCGATCCGAACAAGCACAGACCTGGCTTGGTTCTCCACACGCAAGGCTGGCCGATGAATACCGGCGGCGACGGCTCATTCATGTATCATTTCGACGATAACCTCGTTTCGATCGGATTCGTCATCAATCTCAGCTACTCGAATCCCCACATCTCGCCTTTTGACGAGTTTCAGCGCTTCAAGCAGCATTCGGCGATCAGGCCGTTCCTGGAAGGTGGAAAGCGTATCTCCTATGGCGCACGCGCCATCAATGAGGGTGGACTGCAATCGATTCCCAAGCTCACCTTCCCCGGCGGGGCGCTGATCGGATGCACCGCGGGTTTCGTCAACGTGCCCAGGATCAAGGGCAGCCACAACGCGATGAAATCCGGCATGTTGGCGGCCGAGGCGGTCTTCCAAAGGCTGAAGGGCGGCTCGGCCGGCGGCGATGAGGTCACCGAATACTCCGATGCGCTCCGCGATTCCTGGGTTTGGGAGGATCTGCGGAAGGTCCGGAACGTCAAGCCCAGCCTGAAGCATGGGATGTGGCTGGGGACGCTGCTGAGCGGCATCTATATGTGGCTCGAGGATTTGAGTTTGGGCTTTCTCGTCGGTTGGACACTCCATCATGAAAAGGCCGACCACGAGTGTCTGAAAAAAGCGTCCGAATGCCCGAAGATCGCCTATCCAAAGCCCGACGGCGTCATCAGTTTCGACAAGCTTTCCTCGGTATTCATCTCGAATACGAATCATGAGGAGAACCAGCCGTCGCATCTGAAGCTCAAGGATCCGACCATTCCGATCCGGATCAATCTGCCGCTCTATGATGAGCCGGCGCAACGCTATTGCCCGGCCGGCGTCTACGAAATCGTGCGCGATGATGCCGGGCAAAATCCGCGATTCCAGATCAACGCGCAGAATTGTGTCCACTGTAAAACCTGCGACATCAAGGATCCGGAGCAGAACATCAATTGGGTCGTCCCGGAGGGCGGAGGTGGGCCCAATTATCCCAATATGTAAGGTAAATTGCGGTCCGGGCAGGACATTTGTCGCAGCCGCGTTTCTTGAGAACGGAGCCGTTTGCAGGTAGTACTTCTTTCATGGCTTTGCCCTCAGGATCTATGTCGGACCTCTAACGTTTGAGCGGATATTACTCGTGAATTTGGGCCGGGAGCTGCGCCGGACCGCAGCGCTGATTGGCTTGGTTGGCGTGATGGGAATCGGCGCTCTGGCATCGGCTCCGCATGCGCTGGCCGAGAGCCGCTCCAATGTAGACTTCGACTCGGATCCGGGCGCCGATGCCGAGGCGTTGCGCTGGGGCAACTACCTCGCCGGCCGCAGCGCTCAGCTCGATCATGATTGGCGCAACGCCGGTCGGCTGATGCGGCAGGTATGGAGCGCGGACCGGACCAATGCCAGCCTCCGGCACGAGGCGCTCCTGCTGACCTTGGCCGGCGGGGATTTTGCCGCCGCAGCCGATATTGCCCGCGCGGTGCCGACCGATTCGGGCGACGCGGTCCTGGCGCATGTCATACTGGCGACGGACGACCTCGACGCGGGCCGGTACGCCGCAGCGCGGCAGCGTATCGATGCGCTTCCGTCCGAGGGCGTCGAGCGCTATTTGAAACCGCTATTGGCGGCTTGGACGGAAGTCGGCCGGGGCCGGAAGGCCCAAGCGTTGGCCGAGCTCCAACCGGTGAACGCGCTGCCCGGCGCGTCCGAGCTCTATAATCTGCAATCCGCCTTGGTCGCCGAGGCGACCGGCGATCCGGCGGCCGCCGCCAGCTTCTATGACAAGCTGCTCGACGCGAAGCCGTCCACGCGTGCGCTGATCGTCGCCGCGGAATTCTATCAACGCCACGGCTCGACCGATAAGGCGCGCGCGGCGATCGAAAAGCTCGATCCGGACGGCGCTTCAAGCTCCGTGCGAACCGAGATGCTGAAAGGGTTGGGCGGAAAGGGACATACGGCTCCGGCTCCCAATCCTAAGACCGGTGCTGCCGCTGCTTTCTTCGACGTCGCGTCGTCGTTGGCGCTCCAGGATCAGGGCGATCTCGGCCCTTTGCTCTATGATCAGCTTGCGCTCCATCTGGCGCCGAATTTTTCGCAGGCGCAGGTGCTGTTGGCCGAGTTCGACCAACATTGGGGCCGGCTTGACGACGCGGTTGCCGTGCTGGAGTCGGTGGATCCGAATTCGAGCCTGCGATCGACGGCGCTTCGCGACGCGGTCGGCGATCTAGACAAGCTCAACCGTCTCGATGATGCGATCAAGTTGGCCCGCGCCACCGTCGCCGCTCATCCGGAGGATCTCGACCTGGCGCTGCTCGAAGGTGATCTGCTTCGCCAAGCGCAGCGCTTCCCCGAGGCCATCGCGGCCTATGACGGCGTGCTCGCCCGTGCCGCGCCGACCAGTGGCCGCCGAGGCATTGCGCTTTACCATCGCGGCATCGCCTATGAGCGCGCTCATGACTGGCCGCACGCCGAAGCGGACCTTCTGGCGGCGCTGCTGCTCCGTCCCGACGATCCCGGGCTTCTCAACTATCTGGCCTTCTCCTGGGCCGACCAGGGGATCAATCTCGACAGGGCCCGCACCATGCTCGACCGCGCGATCCAGCTATTGCCGGATGACGGCGCGATCGTCGACAGCCTGGGCTGGGTCATGTTCCGCCAGGGCGATTATGAGGACGCGGTCAAGCAGCTCGAGCGCGCTGTCGAGCTCGATGCCGACGACGCCACGGTCAACGATCACCTGGGCGACGCCTATTGGCGCGTCGGTCGCCAGATCGAGGCGCGCTCCCAGTGGGAGCGGGCGGCGCGGCTGACCGACGACAAGACGCTCGCCACCCAGCTGCGGGCTAAGCTCAAGGACGGGCTCGACACCTCCGCTCCTCGCCGCGCCTCGGCGGATTGACAAAGGTCGCGCCTCAGACGATATCAATGACAACAATGATGTCAGGTGAGGTAGCCCCATGCCCGGCAATCTGCAGGTGCGCAATTTGGACGATGACCTGATAGGCCGGCTCAAACGACGCGCCGCCCGTCATGGGCGATCGACCGAAGCCGAACACCGAGAGATCCTGCGGCAAGCGCTATCGGCCGAAATCGAGCCCGCCTTCGAGGTGCTTGCGGCGCAGCTTCGAAAATTAACGGAAGGACGCGAGCAGACGCCATCGGAGCTGCTGCTTCGGGAAGGGCGCGAGGAGCGGTGACGAGGCTCGTCATCGACGCGAGCGTTGCTGTGAAATGGGTGGTCACGGAACCGGGGACGAAAGAAGCCGTGCAATTGCTGGAGGCTTCGTCGCTCGCGGCGCCCGACTTGCTTGTCGCCGAATGCGCCAACGTTCTTTGGAAAAAGGTTCAGCGAAAGGAGTTGAACCCCGACGAGGCGCTCCTGGCAGCCCGCCTGCTCGAGCGTGCCGATATCGAAATCTATCCGACTCGCCACCTGCTGGAGACGGCCGCAAGAATAGCCATCGATCTCAACCATCCAGCCTATGATTGCATTTATCTCGGTCTGGCGATGGCCAATGGTTGGCAGTTCGTCACGGCGGACAACCGGCTGCTGAACAAGCTGCGACAGGCGAGGTCTCCAACGTACGGCCAAGCGGCGTTATCGATCAGTGATGCGATCGCGGAGACTGGGGCGAGCTAGCGCTTTGATGACGAGAGCAATGCGAATCGCCGCTCCGGCCAAGCTCAACCTGTATCTGCACGTCACCGGCAAGCGCGCCGACGGTTATCATCTGCTCGACGGGCTGGTCGCGTTCGTGGATGTGCATGACACACTGTCCTTGCAACCGGCATCGACCTTGCAGTTCGTGTCCGATGGGCCCTTTGCTGGCGGTCTCGGGGACAGCAATTCCAATCTCGTCGTGCGCGCCGCGCGGGCCTTGTCGGAGGCGACCGGCCATCGGACGGACATCAGGCTCGGCCTGACCAAGCGGCTGCCTGTCGCATCCGGCATCGGAGGTGGCTCCGCGGATGCGGCGGCGTGCCTCAGGGGGCTAGCGGGGCTCTGGGGGCTCGATCCCGGCGGCACGATCGTCCGCGATGTCGCGGCGAGCCTGGGCGCGGATATTCCAGTCTGCGTCAGCGGCCTTGCGGCCTTCATCGGCGATATCGGAACGACGGTCGATCCAGCGCCGCGGCTGCCCCCGACTTGGGTCGTGCTGGCGAATCCGGGGATCGGATTGCCGACTCCGGACGTGTATCGCGCCCGCAAAGGCGCTTTTACGCCGCCGATGCGTTTCGCCGAAGCCCCGTCGAGCGCAGCGGAGCTGGCCGAATGCCTCCGAACGCGCCGCAACGACCTGACCCAAGCCGCGATTGGGCTCGTCCCGCAGATCGCGACAGTTCTGGGCGCGATCGGCGACAGCAACGGTTGCCTTCTGTCGCGAATGTCGGGCAGCGGCGCGACTTGCTTCGGCCTCTATCGCGATCCCGAAGCTGCCCAAAGCGCCGGCGCCGCACTCCGCGAGGTTCATCCCGCCTGGTGGGTCGCCTCGGGCCGACTTCTCGACGACACCGCCGACCTGGTCGCGTCTTAGGGAGGCGAGAAATGGACGGCGCAGATCTTGTTGCCGTCCAGATCGCGGAAATAGGCGGCAAAGACTCCGCTATTGCCATCCGGCCGCAGGCCGGGCGCGCCCTCGTCACGGCCACCGAGCTGCAGCGCCCTGGCATGAATCGCCGAGACCTGCTCGCGCGAATCGCAGACCAGGGTCGCCATCGTGCCGTTGCCGACGCTGGCGGGGCGGCCGTCATAGGGACGGACGACCGATAAGAGCGGGATGCCGGCCGCAGTGCCGTAAATCCGGCCGCCGCTTCCATGCTCCATCAGAGCTTTGAGCCCGATCGTACCAAGCAGCGCATCATAAAAATCTTTGGCTTTTTCGATGTCGTTGGAACCGAACATCGCCGCGACCGCGACCATTCCCCCTCCCTTTCAGGCCACACCGGCCGCCGGAGCCCGGCCGAAGAGGCGTTTCAGCTTGCCTGAGAACCGATGTCGGGCGAGCTCGCGCCGCGCATACTCCTCGCCGGAGACCCAGTTGAATTGAAGCGATAGCCGCCGGCCTTGGGACGGCAGGTGGCCATGCCAGGATGCATCACCACGGCGGAAGACCACCATGTTGCCCCCGACGGGCGGGACTTCGCACGCATAGTTCTCGATGTCGCGCCCATTACGGAGCAGGCGCAGCCGTCCCCCGGTTTCGGTCCAGACCGGATTGAGATAGAGGAGGCCCGTCAGGATCTTGTCCTTGCTGTCTGTGTGGATGCCGCCGTCGCGGCCTCGCACATGCCCACGGACCGTCACATGGAAGGGAAAGGGCGAGAGGTCGATCTCGAACTTCTTCTCGAACTGTGCGCGAAAATCGTCTGCGCGAAGTGCGCCGATCAGCTGCTCGAAGGCCGGCCCGCAGGCCAGCGTCGTTACATCGTAACTGCCCCCGGACGGCACCTCCGGAAAATCGCGCACGATTTCCGGCAATTCCGTCTCATCGAGCGTCGCCGGTATGAAGACGTAATCGAAGGGATCCCGCTGAAGCGGGGCGGCCTCAATGCGATCCAGGCGCAAGGCGTTTCTCCAGATTCGGAAGATATCTTAATGCGTTGGACCGGGGCTGGGCAAACGGGCCGACAGCAAAGGCGTGTAAAACTGATGCCAAAATGTAACAGTCTTTGCCGAAGTTGTTCGGACGCACGGTTTGGGATGGACGGCCCCATGATCGCCACGTACTAGTTTGAGGCGCCTCTTAAAAGAAAAGCCCGATACCGAACGGTACCGGGCCAAGTTTAAGGGAGGGTGCCGGTGTCAGCGCCGGCATCCGCTTACCTATATAAGCCACTTCGGCGCAAATAACCACCCCCTCCGATCAACTCGCTCGCATTAATTGCGCGCGTCCATCTGCGCTCGTGTCGATGGCCGCAGCCTCGAGTGACCCGGCGTCGCCGGCCTCGTCAACGATCCATTTGCACATGCGTCGCACCGGTTCGATGCCGTCCTGTGGAGTCGCCGAGCCCTGGAGAGTCGCGGCTCCGCCCAAGGAAACAAGGCGTTGCGCGCCTTGGAAGGCGAGGCGATCCCTTAGTTCCGCCTTCAACGTCTCAGGATAGATGCCGATCGTCTGGGTGTAGGCATTCACCGAGCGCACCGCGGTCGCGACGTCGTCGATGGGCACGATATTGGCCACGCGACAGGCGAGCATGCGGGCAAAGTCGACCGGCGCGTCGCTCTGCGACACGATGACCGAGCCTTCATTGGCGCGGCCACCGAATATCCGATACTCGTCATCGACGAATCGGAGCGCCTCGATTTCGGCGCGGAGCTCGGGATCGAACGCTTTGTGCGGCGTGCTGAGGTGGGGCGGGAGACGCTGTATGGCCTCGAAGGTCAGTTCGCCCAGCCGGTTGGCACGTTCGAGGCCGGCCTCGTCCGTGCCCGAAACCACATAGACCACGCGCGCGTTGACGCAGCCCTCCTGATTCAGCGCCCCGATATCGACCGCCAGCCGACGGGCGACGGCGAGCAGGGTGCGCTCGTCGGCGAAAGCCTCGGGTCCGATGATGGTGGAGCTGTGCTTGGGGTCGAGCGTGATGAGGTCGAGGCCGGGCTGCAGATAGCGCGTGACATGCTTGATGCTGTCGAACCCGCCCCAGGCGATGATCTTCTCGACCCTGCGCGGATCGTAGAGCGTCGCCTCGATCCGCTCGTCACCGCCCTTCCAGTAGGCCACCGAAGCGTGCCGCGTCAGCGGGTGGTCGCGGTCCAGGTCGATCATGGTGCGCACAATGGCGGCTGAGGTCAGCGGGTCGTTGGAGGGTGTCTTGATGATCGCATCCGAACGGGTGATGGCATTGCGAATGATCGTCGCCGCGCCCACGACCGGCACATTGCCGGCGATGACATGAACACAGCGCGCGCCGAACGCCCTGATACGCACCGCGGCCCCGCTGGTGGCACTCGGCGGCTGCTCGACCCAGCCTTCGAGATAGTCGATACCGACCAGCCGGTCGGCTGTCTCGCGTACGATTTCAGGACGGAAATAGCGGGGCAGGGATTCGTAATGATATCTGAGGATGCTATCGGAAAGGCCCGATGTGAGCCTCGAGAGCTCGTAGGATTCCTGGAGGTGCCGGTTGTTCTCGAGGGTCAGCCTCGGTCCGAGCCGCGCCAGATAATCGACGATCTCATCGAAGCTGATCTCATAAAGATCCGCCATGCGCGAGGGCACGCCCAGCGCCAGCCGGTCAAGATGGGCCGAGACGTCGGGCGCCCGGAAGCTCACGCCGCCGCGCCGGCCGCCGAACTCGACCTCGGCGGTGTCGATCACCTCGCCGCGGATCACCAGCGGAACGCGCCATTGCTCGCTCATGCTCCCCTCCACTACTGGGATCGCGAAACGATGAAATCGACCGCCCGGTCATGCGCCTCGGGCGCGCCGGCGCAATTGATCTTGTCCTCGCCACCCTGCTTCTCGCTGAAGCGCCGGATCTGAGGATGGAGATAGGGGCCCCGGCGGCCGCACGCGCAATCTGATTCCCAGCCCGACATCGTGACCTCGTCGCCGGTGACGAACCCGCCCCAATAGGTGTCGGCCAGCATGTCGAAGAACGCCAGCCGACCGGTCTGCCCATCCTTGCGCGGCAGCGGACGGCCGGTCTCGGGATCGAGAACGAAGGGTACGAGCACCGGCGGAATGTGGAAGTTTCCGTGAGCGCAGCGCGGGCAGTTCGCCATCAGCTCGCTCATGCCGAAGAATTCGAAATAGCGGTCGAACCCCAGGAACTCGAAAATCTGCTCGCGCCAGTTGGGCGGTAGGATCCGCCCCTTGCTGCCGCCGCCGGTGGTGAGCACGCTGCCCGGCCCGAACACGCCTTTGAGCCCGCGCGCCAGGCCGGCCTCGGCCCATTCGAAGAGAATCGGCCAGACCGCGAAGATGAAGATGTCCCGGCCGCCAAAGCGTCGCACCGCCTCATCGAAGAATTTCTCCATGAGCGCCGGCCGCTCGCGTTCCTGACGCGCGAACTCGTCGCGGCGGGCGAGGAGGGCGGGGGAAAGCTCGAGCCGGCCCTGCTCGCCGCGCGCCTCGGCGGCGCGCAGCCGGCCGCCAAGTGAAGCAACATCGGCGCTGAAATAGGTGTCGGGATAGAGGAACAGCGCATCCTCCTCGCTACCGGCATAGAGCCTCACCATCCATTCCATGCCGCGATTGATCGCGCCGGCGCCGTGGCGATAGGTCGGGAGAACCGTCGGCATATGGTTGGCCAGCACGTCAGGCCCGGTATTCCGTCCATTCCAATCCCGCAGGCAATGAGCCGACAGCTTGGCCATGCGGGGCCAATGCGACTTGACCCGTGGAATGAAGGAGAGCTTGCCGGTCGTGCCGAACGTATGGTTCGGTTGCAGCTCGGTCGTGCGCTCCAGGAGCGCGATCCAATCGTCGATCGTCTCGATGCCACGCGCGTCGACATGGCTGAGATCGATCGTTGTCAGCCCCTGCAGCCATTTGGTCAGCCGGTCGAAGCGGCTGCGCTCCAGGAAGGAGAGCGGATAGGATTTGTAGACGGTGTGCGGAAAGAGCAGCGGCGCCAAATCGTCGATCGTTTCGAGCTTGTCGGCTCGCTGTTCCTGGCAGAGGCGATCGAGCGCGCTGATCTGCGGCCGGAGCTCCGTGAGGCGCCGCCGGGCACCTTCGAGGTGGACGGCCTCCAGCTCGGCTCGGCTCAGGCGGAAGGCGTCGTCATAGCAGGCGTCGAACAGCGCCGCCGGATCTTTTGTTAAATTTTCACCCAGATTGGACATGTTTTTCCCCGCGATGACCGCCGCGCAGATCCCGGTTATCATCCGCCCCGGTTGCGACGCGCCTCATCCTCGATCTGGTCAGAATCCTCGATATGAAGAGCCCGGTCCATAGAAACCTCGTCGTTGCCGCGATTCTCGTGGTCCTCATCGTCATCTATGGGTCGCTCTATCCGTTCGAGCTGAGGCCGGGCGGCGGCAATCCGGTGCTGTTCCTGCTAGGCACTTGGCGCCAACCGCCGAGCAGCCGCGGCGACCTGATCGCCAACATCTTGCTCTACATGCCCTATGGCTTCTTCGCCGCGCTCGCGGCCGCGCCGTGGCGCAGCAGTCGCAAGAAGCTGATCTGGGTGACTGCGGGCGGCTTCGTGCTTTGCGTCGCGATGGAGCTGGCGCAGTTCTATTTCGTCGACCGTGTCACGAACATGTCCGATGTCTATCTGAACACGTTCGGGTCGTTTCTGGGCGCTGTCGGCGGCGTGCTGTTGGGCTCGGATTTCCGTTGGCCTTTCCTTCGCGAGCTGACCGAAAAGCCCTTTCCGGCGCTGCTGCTGGCCGCCTGGTACGGCTACCGCCTGTACCCGTATGTGCCGACGATCGACCTCCACAAATATTGGCACGCAATCCGGCCGCTGTTCGCCCTGTCGGAATTCGCGCTGCTCGATCTCTACCGATTCACGGTCATCTGGCTGGTGCTGGCCTACCTGATCGAGACGATCTTCGGCGCGCGCTTGGTCCGCTTCCTATTCCTGGCCTTCGCCGCAGTGGAGTTCCTGGGGAAGATCTTCATTTTGGGCAATGTGCTGAAGCTGGCCGAAATCCTGGGCGTCCTGCTGGCTTATCTCGCCTGGGGCATGTTCGCCCGGACCCCGCGTCGAGCTGGCATTCTGGCCGTGATGATGATGGTCCTGCTTATCCTCTTCCGGCTCGAGCCCTTCCATCTGAGCGCGACGCCTCATCCATTCGGCTGGATTCCGTTCCTCGGATTCATGCACGGGTCGCTCGAGATCGATATTCAGTCCTTCCTCGAAAAGTTCTTCCTCTACGGTTCGGCGATCTGGATCCTGATCGAGGCGGGGATGTCGCTCGGGCGAGCGACGGTGCTCGTTGCCGGCACGTTGTTCGTCACCAGCATGATCGAAACCTATCTGCCGCGGAGCGCCGAGCTCACCGATGCGACCCTGGCGGTCGCGATCGCGATCATCTATCGGCTTGTACCTGACCGCGTGTCCGGCCCGGCGCCGCGTTTCGCAGCTAACGCGCGTCGAGAAAAGCCCGCTCGTTTGTCGTTCGACCGGGCTCGGTCGCCTCGCGCCACAGGGCGATGAGCGCAGCCATGATGGCAGGCCCGAGGAACAGCCCGAGCACGCCGAAGGCTTCCAGTCCCCCGAAGATTCCGAGCAGCACCCATAGGAAGGGAAGCTTTGCCGCGCCGCCGATCAGAACTGGGCGGACCAGATGGTCGGCGATCGCCACCACGACCCAGCCGAAAATGAACAATGCGATCGCCGAAGCGGGCTTCCCGAGCGCCAGGAGGAGCAGCGAGGCGACACTGAAGATGACTGGCGCCCCGAATGGGATGATCGCCAGCACGCCGGTCAGCGCGCCCAGCAGCGCAGGGTGCGGCACGCCCAGGATCAGATAGGCGACGGCGAGAAAGGCACCCTCTCCGAGCCCGACGAGCACCAAGCCGTCGGCGGTGCTGCGGACCGCCGAGACGATGATGTCGGTCATATGCGCTCCGGAGTGGCCGAACAGCTTATGGATCAGCGTGCCGAAACGCCGTCCGATCGCTACACCGCTCCTGAAGAGGAAGAAGAGCGTCACCAGTGTGACCAGAAGAAATACGATCCGCCGCGCGATCGTGATGCCGACCTGCTGGGTGAGCTGCGCGAGCGTCGCCTTGTCGGTATGGCCCAACAGCTCTGAAACCGCGCCGGGTTCGGCCAAATGGGTCGTCCACCATTCGAGCGCTTGATGACCGAGCAGAGGTATCTGCGAGAGCCAGTCAGGCGGGGCGATTCCGTTGCGCTCGGCTTCGACGACCCACGCGACCACGCCGTTTACATCGCGGCCCGCCGCCATGCCGCCGATTGCGAGCGGCCCGAGAAAGACGAGCGCTACCAGCAGCGTGAATATGAAGGGTGCCAGAAAATCCCGTCGCCGCGAATCGACAATGGCGAGGAAGCGCTCATAGAGCGGCCAGATCGCGATACAGAGGATGAGTGCCCAGCCGAGCGCGCCCAGGAAGCTGCGCAAAACCCACAACCCGAGGAGGACGAGAATGCCGGTCAAGATCAGCCGGGCAATGCGCTGGTTCGAGGCGCGCCGCGTGGCGCGGACTCGCTCGTGTCGCGGTAGCGGCTCGCTCGAGCCGCTCGATAGGGCCAGGGAAACTGGAGCCGGAGCTTGTCGGATCGGCTTTTGAGGTTGGTCGGTCACTGTAGCGCGTTGGTAATGAGGTAGGTCGCGAATTCAGGGTGCTTCACCTTGATGTCCTTGAGCTCCTCCTGTCCCGCAAGCGCGCGCTGGACCAGAATGTGGTTTTCCACGCGCGCTGGTAAAACCTTGTAGATGCCGACCGTTCCCTTGATGCGGGGATAGAGCTTGGGGTCGATCATCTTCTCCTTTCGCGCCAGACGCTCGATGATTTGTTCCTCGTCCAGCCCATCGATCCCATCCTGCTTCTTAACCAGGATCCAGTCCGTCTCGCCGGCCCAGCCGGTCGCCACGGCGGCTTTCGCGTCGCCCTCAGTATAGCCGACTTTGTAGAGATGCTTGCTGAGCCCCACATCGTACCCCCATTGGCTCAAGGCGTTGCTGCGCGCGACGTAGATCGTTCCCACTTCGCCATCCCTTTGCTTCGGCGCTTGTCTTCTACTCTTAGGATTTGAGGAAAGGCCGCACGATTGCAAGGAAGTCGTCCAGCCGGTCATGATGAACCCAGTGGCCGGCATGCGGGATCGTGGCGGTCGTCGCGGTCTTGAAATAGCCAAGCGCACCGTTGTCCTGGGGCTTGCTGAGCCAGCTGTCCTGGCCATGCACGAGGAGCGTTGGGCAGGTGATCTCAGACCAGAGGGTGGTGATCTCCTCGGCGCTGAAGCCGTAGGGCGCGAAGGCTCGGACATAATTGTCGAACTTCCAGCTGAAGGTCCCGTCCTCATTCTGATTGACGCCGTGAATCGTCAGATGCCGGGCCTGCTCCGGCGACAGGTGCGGATTCTCGTCCCGCATGCGCTGAAGCGCCTCCTCGATCGACTTGTATTTCCGGGGCGTGCGACCCGACAGCTCGCGCAGCTGGTCGATCCAGGTAGCGAACCGCTTGCGGAGCGGGAGATTGCGAAGGTTCTGGTACTGCGACGGGGACATGATGATGCCCTCGATCACCACCAGCCGGTTCACCAATTCCGGGAACGTGCCGGCATACATGAGGCTGATCGCGCCGCCCATCGAGTGGCTGACGATCGAAACCGGGCCCGGCGTCTTCTGCTTCAGCAGCTGGGCGAGGTCATAGACGAAATCTCCGAGCGCATAAGAGCCGCCGATCGCCCATTGGGAGTCGCCGTGGCCGCGAAGGTCGGGCGCGATGATGTGGTATTCGTCCTTCAGCGCTTGCGCGATCCAATCCCAGTTTCGGCAATGGTCGCGGCCGCCATGGACGAGCAGCAGCGTGGGTGCATCCTCGTTCCCCCAATCGACATAATGCATGCGCAGCCGCTGGGAGACGTAGAACCGCGAAGTCGGACCGGTCATTCTATGGCGACTCTCGTCGTGAGATCCCAATCATATCGGGTTCACGACCGGATTAGCCACCCCGGGAGACAGGCTCCTTTTCCGTTCGAACGAACTTGCATCGGCATCACCCCCGCCCAACCCTCCCCATCCGAGCCGTTAGCTTAAGGCATTGACGACCAGATGTTGCGAATACGTCGATGCTTCTGCTTTGCGCAATCAAGCGGCCCTTCCGTCGAGCAGCCCGACAGGGAGGAATGTCCCACGAGCGGACCTTCGTTCGTAGCCGATGAGAGTTCGCGTCCAGCGAATTCATTTGACTTCACCACCACTAAAGCGGGGTTCTGACTGTGGTCGCGCCTGAAAAGGACAAGCGGATGGCCGCCACGACGGAAGCGGTTGAGGTCGACGACACCACCTTGCGGTCATTCGGTCCGATTACTTTGACGTTGGCGGGGATCGGGACCGTAGTCGGTGCCGGAATTTTCGTCATCACGGGACAGGCGGCCGCCCTTTATGCCGGTCCTGCGGTGATCCATACCGTCGTGGCGGTGACATGCTCGCGCAACGCAAGCCGCGCGCTCGGCGGGAACAACCAATGACGTCGACGAAGGGCCGCATACAACGCACCTGTGCCGGACAGCAGGATGATCCCGGTCGACGGCTCCGGCGTATCGACGTAATACGGGATGACAAAATTATAAGTGGTCTCGAGGTCGGTATTGAGGAACCCGCTTTCAAACGAATAGTCGAACTCGAGTTCGGGCGATGCGGGACTGCCAGAGCAGCCCGAAACCACCGGGTCGACATTACTGCTGGCGACGCACGACCAATAGAAATAAGGCTGAAGATCGCTGAACGACCCCGTCGTGAGAGTCGATAAATCGACGGTATCACCCGGCAAGAAGCCGAGCCGTTCATAGAAGAGATACGCCATCGGATCGTCCGCGTTCGCACAGGCATCGAGCATGCAGCCTTGCTGGATGATCGGCGGCAGCTGCCAATTCGAGCCCCCGAGATAATTGGCGTCACGCATCCCCTGGACGAACAGATTCGCTGACGTCCAGTTCATCGTGCCCTCGTCGGCCACGCAAGGCGGCGCGCCGTTGAGCCCGGTATGTCCGACGCCGATACAGCGAGGCAGTCCGAACGTGTCGGTTGCTGCAAGGTTTGCGTCAGTGGGCCAGGTCACGTTGAGAATGGGATCGTAGACGGACCGTCCATCGCCACTGACTTGCAACCCGGTACCGGTTGGCGGCGGGGAGCCTGGCAGCTGGCCCGGATACATCGGCAGGACGTTGAGGAAGAGCCCGGCAACACTTGTTACGAAGTTCGGATTGTGAGGATCCGTGGGATTGACACCGAGATCACTGTTTTGCCAGCCATTGGCGAAAGAGAAGCTGAGATAACCGTTGCCGTTCACGGAGAACGGGCTGGCGCTGCCCGACCAATAGAGTTCAGGCTGCAAGTTCTTGAATGGTCAAATGTTGGTCGATGCCGGGGAGACCACTGGTTCGGGCGCCGTGTGGCCCAACGCTCGATAGATGGACCCGAGCGCACCTCCGAAGCAGCCAAAGCCGAAGCTGTTTCCGAAGCGGCCAGTCGCCGAGCATCCCCCATCCGAGGTCGGGGTTGCGGGTAGCTGCCAATTATCGTGCCCGAGATAATCGGCGCGATTCATGCCGCGGACCCAATCCTTGGCCGCCGCATAGTCCATCGAGCCGTCGCGATTGATGCAGTCGCTCGTAATGCTCTGGGAAGCATCGCAGGCTTGAACGTCGAACCGGCGCGCCCTCGCGAGGTCCGCGTCGGCCAGCCAAGTGACGCCCTGACTGTCTTGGACCGTCGTCCCATCCGTCGAAAGGGTGAGCGTCGCGCGGGCGGGCGGGGCAAAGGCAAGCAGGCCGCAGAGAAGAGAAAAGCCGAACCTGACCGTGCTCATCGCCGGCGTCGCCTACGGGTCGTGGTCCATACGACCGGAGCGGCCAAGGCCAGAACGGACCACGCCGGCGGTTCGGGGACGTAATAGACGGTTACGAACAGATCGTTGATGTATTCGTCGGTGCCGTGGAAGCCGTCGAGGAAATCGAAGCTCCAATTGAAGTCCGCGGCGCATGGAGGAACGCTCGCTGGCGTGCATTGGGGCGACGGCGAGCATGCCGAGAGGATGGCCGGTCCATTGTCATTTGCGGCTTGGCACGACCAGTAGAGATAGGGCTGAAGATCATGGAAGGGGCCGATGGCGCCGGTGAAGCCGTCCGCCACCGAATCGCCCGCGGCGAGGCCGAGCAGATTGTAGTAGAGCGAGGCGAGCGGGTCTTCCGCGTCGAGGGCAGGATTGGCTGCGCAAGCCTGATACGCACAGTCCGGCTCCGCACCCGGTGGAAGCTCCCAGTCGTGTCGGCCGAGATAGCCGTTGCCGCTGTCATAGGCGTTCATCCCGTCCTTGAAGGCTTCCGCCGAGATCGCCGTCATCGTCCCGTTGGCGTTGACGCACGGCGCCGAGCTCTTGCTGCCGAGACCGCTGCAGAGCGGCAGTCCGAAGCTGTTTTCCGCCGCGATGTTGCCGTCGGCAAGGAAGCTCAGGCCGGAGGCCGGGTCATAGATCGTTTCGGGAAGGCCAGCATCGCCCGGGAGCGCCGGCAGCACATAGAAGAAGTTCGCGGCCGGCCCCTTGGACGGATCAGAGGGGTAGCCGCCCACATTGTCGCCGCTCCAACCCGTCGCAAAGGAAAAAGTGCGATAGCCGTTGCCGCCGCTTGAAGTGGAGGTCCAGTAAAGATCGGGCTGAAGATTGGTGAAGCCCTTCAGCGCCGAATTTACCGGCGAGGCGACGGAGGCGGGTGCCGTCAGGCCGAGGCCCTGGTACAGCGAGCCGAGCGCACTACCGGAGCAATTATAGCCGAAGCTCTCCCCGTGCGGCCCGACGGCAGTGCAGCCGGCGGTGAGAGATTGCGTCGCCGGGAGCTGCCAATTGTTGTGTCCGAGATAGTCGGCGGCGTTAAGATCCGCGACCCATTTCTGGGCCGCATAGTAGTTCATCGAGCCATTGGCATTGATGCAATTGGGCGAGACCCCGGAGGAGCAGAGGGGTACAGTCAAAGGCATTGAGGCAGGAAGGTTCGCGTCGGCCAGCCAGACGACTCCCTGACTGTCATAGATCACCGATCCATCAGAGCTGAGGCTCAGCGTCGCGCGGGCCCCTGTCGTGCTCGTCGCCCCGGCGATCAGCACGCCTGCAATCTTGAACAGCTGAAACCGATGTAAAGCAAGCCTCGGCAAGCCGGCTCTCCTACTTCATGAACAGCTACTTTCAAAGGGCAGGCAAAATCTACGCCAATCGCACTTTTTCAATGGGTTAGTCGTGAACGTGATAGTGGGTGTAAAATATTTTGACACTTCCTCAAGAGTTCGTGCCGCCATACGCGCGGTTTTATCGGCTATGAATGCGCTACCACCGCTTGGTTCAAGCTTCCGGTTCTGGCGAGATCTGGTCGGATGGTGCCGCGGTGGCTTAGGTCGCGAAAGCCCCGAGACCGGCCATCTCGCTCGACTGGCCTCGCCCGTAAATCACGCAGAGAAGGTGCCAATACCTTAAGCTAACGGCTCGCCTCCCCATCGAGGGGAGGGGAGACGTCGAAGCGCGAAAGCGCTTCCGGGCGGGGGTGATGCCGGCCGGTCGCTCCTGCGGTCCTCACCAATGGAAGGTGACATCGCCGCCGAAGGTCGGCGGCGGCCCGTAGTTCGAGACGGTCATGTTCCCGAACCCAGGGCCGAAATCGATGCCGTTGATGCGGTATTTGTCGTTGAAGATGTTCTCGCCCCACATCTCGACATCCACGGTCCCGCTTGCAAGCTGCACGTTCACCAGCCGCAATCGCATGTTCACGACGTTCTGCGGGCTCGCCTTGGTCGAGCCTGCATAGTAGCCGCCATTGACCGCCGGATTGGCGCTTAGCGAATACGGATAGAAGTAATAGGCATCCGAGTGGATGTAATCGACCAGCAGATGAAGCTGGCCGATATCATTGTCCATCAGCGTCGCATCAACGCCGGCATTCGCGGTGAATTGAGGGGCGGCCGGGAAGGCGGCCGTGCTGGCGACGTTCACACCGTTATTGATGAAACGGTTATAGGTCGCGTTCATATAGCCGACATTGCCGGTCAGCTGCAGCCACGGCATCGGCAGCGCCTGCATCTGGACCTCGAAGCCGTCGATATCGGCGCTGCCCGCATTGCGCACGACCGATGCAACCGCGCCGGTACCGAGGAAGACCGAAAGCTGCATGTTGTTGTGCTGGTCGTAGAAGGCCGCCGCGTCGACATTCAGGCGGCCGTCCAGCCAGCGTGACTTCACGCCGACTTCCCATTCATTGACCGACTCCGCATCGAACGGCGTGACGGCTTCGATCGCGCTCGCCGCCTCGCCATTGAAGCCGCCGCTTTTGAAGCCCTCGGCATACTTTGCATAGACGTTGATCTGATCGGTGACGGCGTATTTGGCGATGTAGGTCGGCGTCGCCGCCGCGAAGCTCTTGGTGGCGCTGATCCATGGAATGACCGTTGAGAGGCCGCCCAGCGTGCCAGCCGCTTCGTAGCGGCTGCCGAACTTGTCTTCGTTGCTGTAACGCAGCCCGGCAATCAAGGTGAGCTTATCGTCGAGGATCGCCGGGTTGTATTCGATCTGGCCATAGAGGGCATACGCCTCGGTCCCATAGCCGTAACGGGAGTCGTAAACAGCTCCGCCGAGGAAGAATTCCTGCGGATTGAAGGTCATTCCGCGATCATTGAAGTAATAGGCGCCCGCCGTGTAATGGAAACGGTCGAACTGGCCGGTAGCCTGCAGCTCCTGCGAAAAGGCATGATAATGCGTGTAGAGCTGCGTGCCCGCGACCTCCATCGGCGAGCCGTCGAGATCGAGCGAATTCGACCAGTCGATCCAGCGATAGCTGGTCAGCGACTTCAGCGTCAGGTTGTCATTCGCGTCCCAGGTGAGGATGAGGCTATGCGCCCGCACGCCGGAATCCTCGAATATCGGGCTGTTGTTGTTTGCCCCGTTGACATAGGCGGTCTGAGAGGCGGGGTTGTGCTGGATGTAGAGATAGAGCGGGATACCGAGATAGGCCGGCGACGACGGATCGAAGATGCCGCCTGATCCGACACGCGTCAGCTGCGAGAAATTGCCCCGATTCCGCTCCTGACTCACATCGAAGGCATAGTCGGCCGTGATGTCGTCGGTGATGTCCAGCCTGGCCGAGATCCGTGCAGCCCGATTGTAGAGGCTGTAGAGATCGCCGACGCTCGGCGGACCCGAGATCGGCAGGTGGAAGGGATCAGGCTGTACATCGACGAAGCCGTCCCTGCTTTCCACGAGCCCCGAGAGCTTCAAGCTCAACTTGCCGAACGCCGGCAGGTCGACCACGCCCTGGGTTCTGAGGTCGCCATAGTTCCCGGCGCCGAGTTGGATGTAGCCGTCGAATTGGCCGGTCGGTTTCTTGGTCACGATGTTGACCGCGCCCTCCAGCGTGTTGCGGCCATAGAGCGTGCCCTGCGGCCCGCGCAGGATCTCGATATGGTCCAGGTCGGCCACGTCGAACACGTCGCCGATCGCCTTCGGGATATAGATGCCATCCACATAAAGGCCGACCGCGGGCTCCCAATAGGGCGCCGGATTGATCGTGATGGAGCCGCGGATCGAGATGTCGCTCTCGGTCGTATAGCCCGGCGATTGGACGATCTTGACGTTGGGGGCGAACCCGATCAGCCCATTGATGTCGGTAATGTTGCGTGCCCGAAGCGTCTCGGCATTGAAGGCACTGACGGCGATCGGAACGTTGAGCAGCTTTTCCTCGCGGCGCTGCGCGGTGACGACGATTTCCTCCATCCCCGCTGACGCGGCTGGCTGGTTCTGGGCCTCCTCCTGGCCGAAGGCCGGTAGGGCGAGGCCCGATGCGATCGCAGTTACGACAAACAGGCGGGATTTCAGAAAAGCCGGACGCGATGCGATAGCAACGGGTGAAGGCGAGCGAAGCGAATCGAACTGATTGAACATGTTCTCCCCTAAAGTTTTCTCGTTCGACAGAAATGATTTCGCGTAGCACATGCCGTGCGTCGTCGATGGTTCCTGTCGAGAGAAGGGCCGCAACCTCTTGAAAGGCGTAACGCCTGTCAACTATGGCTACGCATGTCTCCCCACAACTTTATCGTCCTGTTGCGCAAGTGCAACATCGTGAAGCGACTTATTGGCGCAGTTCTGCTTGCTTTGAGCCGGCCCGCTGAATTATTTCATCCCATGAAGTATCGACGCCCGTGACCGGGTAAGATCGAGACATTCGGAAGGGAAGGGCGAAAGGCTTGGTGACAAAATCGACGAGCTCACCGAGGCTGGCTTCGGAAGTCACGATCTTCCTGCGCAATATGTACAGCCTCAATATGAGCATCGTGCAGCAGCTATCGCCGATCCTGGATCAGCGGCATGGAATCGATCTGCGCCTCTATTTCATCATGCACGGCATCGATCAGGGGAACGTCTATCCGGGTGCGATCGCCCAGGTGATGGGGCTTCCCAACAGCCTGATCACCAAGCATCTCGACCAGCTTACCCTGAAAGGGCTCGTCGAGCGGGGCATCGATCCGGAGGATTCGCGCCGGGTCCGTGTCAGGCTCACCGAAAAAGGCGTGGAGGTGATGCAGGGCGCTGACGACATCCTGGCCGAGCAGGTCGGCGACAGGCTGAGCAAAATTCCGGCCGAGCGCCGCGCCGATTTCCTGTCGACGCTCGTCGATCTCGTGCGGGAAGGCGAGTGACGCTTCCCAACATAACCCCCCAGGAAAGGCGCCTCACGCTCACGGCCTTGATGGCCGTCCTTCTGCTGAGCACGCTCGACCAGACCGTCGTCGGCACCGCGATGCCGCGCATCGTGGCCGAGCTCCACGGGCTCGAGCTGATCTCCTGGGTCACCACGGCCTACATGCTGAGCTCGACCGTGCTCGTCCCGATCTACGGGAAGCTCAGCGACCTTTACGGACGCAAGCCGATTCTGCTGTTCGGCGTCGCGACCTTCCTGTTCGGCTCGATGCTCTGCGGCATGAGCGGCGAATTCGGGGCGCTGCCGATCCTGGGCGGGGGCATGACACAGCTGATCGCCTTCCGAGCCATCCAGGGCCTGGGCGGAGCGGCCCTGTTCACGAGCACGTTCACGATTATCGGCGACCTCTACTCGCCACGCGAGCGCGGGAAGGTGATGGGCGTGTTCGCGTCGGTTATCGGATTCTCGATGGTGATGGGACCGCTGGTCGGGGGCTTCTTCACCGATCACGGCACGATCGATGCTTTCGGCATCACGATCGCGGGTTGGCGCCTGGTCTTCTATGTCAATCTGCCGGTCGGTTTGCTTGCGCTCTTCATGATCATCGTGAAGATGCCGAAGCTCAGCCACAAAGCGACCGGGCGCGTGGATGCCGTGGGCGCGGTCCTTTTCGTGGCGGCGGTCGTACCCTTCCTCTTGGGGCTCACTTGGGGCGGGCGGGTCTATCCCTGGAATTCCCTGCTGGAGATCGGGTTGTTCGTCCTTGCGGCAGCCGCGCTCGCGGCTTTCGTGGCGGCGGAGATCGGCAAGAAGGACGCGCTCATTCCGTTGGGCTTGTTCCAGAACCGGGTCTTCGGCATCGCCAATATGGCGTCCTTCCTGGTCAACATGGCCTTCATGGGGGTCATTCTTTTCCTGCCGCTTTATATCCAGGTTGTGCAGGGGGTCGATGCTACACGCAGCGGTCTTTCGATCCTGCCGATGATGCTCGGGCTCATGGGCACCAGCATCATCTCGGGACGCCTGTCTTCGCGGACCGGGCGCTATAAGCCGTTCATTCTGGCGGGATACGGCTTCGTGATGGTCGGCATGGTCAGTTTGGCCGGCGTCACGGCCGACACGACGACGCTCGATCTCGGCTGGCGCATGTTCCTGATGGGCGCGGGCCTCGGGCCGACGCAAAGCCTGTTCACGGCCGCGATCCAGAATGCGGTGCCGGTCCCGCAAATGGGCATCGCGACCAGCGCCAGCCAATTCTTTCGGCAGGTCGGCTCGACGATCGGCGTCACCCTGTTCGGGGCGATCCTGACCAGCAATCTGGCGATCGAGCTACCGAAGCGCGTACCGAGCCTCCCGGGCATGACGGCCACCAAGGTCGATATGACCGAGGCCCAGAATCAGGCGATGAACCCCCACCGGATCCGCGACCGGATCGGCAGCTTCTTCGACGCCCAGTACCAGACGATCGAGCGCGCCTTTCACGGCGACGAGACGGCGCGGAAATCCGTGCTCGACAACCCGTTCCTGCCCGCCAAGCTCAAGGATGACGTCAGGGCGACAGACTCCTCTCCCGAGAGCCAGGCCAGGGCGGAGCGCGATCTGGCCGAGATCAAAGGCCAGATCGACGAACGGGCGAACAAGCTCGCGAGCAAGATAGAGCGGGGTGTGAAGGAGGGTTTTGCGATCTCGATCGCAACCATGTTCAAAGATACCTGGGTGATCGTCATCCTCGGAATAGCCGTTGCGCTTTTCCTGCCTGAAGTGCCCCTTCGGAGCCGCGCGCAGCCCGAAGAACCCGGTATCGCGACGGCGGCCTGAACGAGCGGTCAGTCACGTGGCTCTGTTCATCTCCGAGATGATCGTGTAGAGGCGAGGCACACTGTTTCATCGATCGAACTCTTTCCGCAGAGCGAACCGTCATGTCCGAGCCCTCCGTCCTTCCGAAACCCAAAAAATCCGTGGCGCTTTCCGGCGTTGCGGCCGGCAATACCGCGCTTTGCACCGTCGGGCGGAGCGGCAACGATCTGCATTATCGCGGTTATGACATTCTCGAGATTGCCAATGCCTGCGAGTTCGAGGAAGTCGCTTATCTCCTGGTTCATGAGAAGCTGCCGAACCGGGCCGAGCTCAAGGGCTACAAGACCAAGCTCAAGGCGCTGCGCGGCTTGCCGGCCTCGGTGAAGGCTGCGCTCGAGCAACTGCCCGCGTCGAGCCATCCGATGGATGTGCTTCGCACCGGCACGTCCGTCCTCGGTTGTGCGCTGCCCGAGAAGGACGACCACAACATCCCGGGCGCACGCGACATCGTCGATCGGCTCATCGCGTCCTTGGGCTCGATGCTCTGCTACTGGTATCATTTCAGCCACAACGGCAAGCGGATCGAGGTTGAGACCGACGATGAGAGCATCGGCGGCCATTTCCTGCATCTGCTGCACGGCAAGCCGCCCTCGGCGGAGTGGGTTCGGGCGATGCACACCTCGCTCATCCTCTATGCCGAGCACGAGTTCAACGCCTCGACCTTCACCGCCCGTGTTATCGCCGGCACCGGCGCGGACATTTATTCGGCGATCACCGGCGCGATCGGCGCGCTGCGCGGACCGAAGCATGGCGGTGCCAACGAGGTCGCGTTCGAGATTCAGAAGCGCTACGATTCGCCGGACGATGCCGAGGCGGACATCCGGCGCCGCGTCGAGAACAAGGAAGTCATCATCGGCTTCGGCCACCCGGTCTACACGATCGCCGACCCGCGCAACCAGGTGATCAAGGAAGTCGCCCGCAAGCTGTCCCAGTCGGCGGCGGATACGAAGATGTTCGATATCGCCGACCGGCTGGAAAAGGTCATGTGGGACATCAAGAAGATGTTCCCGAACCTCGACTGGTTCTCGGCGGTTTCCTACCACATGATGGGCGTCCCGACGGCGATGTTCACGCCGCTCTTCGTCATTTCCCGCACGACCGGCTGGGGAGCGCATGTGATCGAGCAGCGGATCGACGGCAAGATCATCCGCCCGAGCGCCAACTACACCGGGCCGGAGCCGCGGAAGGTTCCGCCGATCGATTCCCGCGGTTGAGGCTCGCGCCTGCGCGCCTCCTGCCTATTTGCGGGCCTTTGCGCGGCGGCGCTCGCGGCCGTCTTGCCGGGCTGCAGCCTGCTCGGATTGGATCGCCCGCATCTGCCGCGGCCCGTCTTCAGCCCCAATGGCGAGCCCCTGGTCGGATCCGGCTGGCCTGCCCATTGCGACGATGCGATGGACGTCTGGTTCGATCGGATCGATTCCAATCATGACGGGAAGCTCACCCTGGCGGAGATGGAGGCGGACGCGGTTCGCCAGTTCAACGTCATGGATCTTCGTCACGACGGCAAAGTGAGCGCGGCAGAGGTCGCCACCTATCGCGAGCGCGTGATGGGGACCAAATATGCCAGCTTCAGCACCCCGGAAATCGCGATGAAGCCCCGCGCCAGGGAGTCGGACGAACCGCGATTCCCAGGCGAGGGAGGTCGCGAGGATGAGTCGATGCCGCGTCCCGATGCCTCCGGCGTGATGCCGGCGGACAGGCCCGATCCGGTGATGTCAGCTGACACCGATTTGGACGGCTCGGTGACGCTCGACGAGTTCAAGACCTACGTCCATCAGAACTTCGCCGACCTCGACCGGTCTCATGCGGGTTACATCGAGAAGAGCGATCTTCACCGCCTCTGCAGGGATGAGGGCTAGGACTTTCCCTGCGTTGGAATAAGCTTGCCTTGGCGGGCGTCCATGGGGCGACGCAAGACAGGGAAAAAGACGAGGGATGGTTAACATGGCGGCTTTTGGCGGGCTACGACCGGGGATGCCGGTCTGAATCCGGATGCGCGATGAGGATGCGATCGAGCAGTTCATCCCGGCGCTGCGTCGCTTTGCGTGGGGCCTTTGCCGGGATTCCCAGGATGCCGACGACCTTGTCCAGGATTGCGTCGAGCGCGCGCTCAGCCGCTGGCATCTGAGGCGCCCGGACGGAAACTTGAGAGCTTGGTTATTTACGATTTTGTACAATGAATTCGTCAGCGGCCGGCGACGGTTCGCGCGCCGGGGACCGGTCGCTTCGATAGACGACCTTCCCTTCGAGCCCGGAGCTCCGGAGGACCAGGAGCAGAATTTGTATGTGAAGGACGTCATGGACGGGATCGACAGGTTGCCGCCCGATCATCGCGCCGTGATCCTTCTCGTCGGCGTCGAAGATCTGAGCTATGAGGACGCCGCCCAGGCGCTGGGCGTCCCCATCGGCACCGTCATGTCTCGGCTGAGCCGCGCGCGCGAAAGGCTGCGCGGATTGTTGAATGGTGAGCCGCAGCCTCGGCTGAGGAGCGTCAAATGACGGCGGCCGCTCCCGTGTCCGAGGATATGATCCAGGCCTATGTCGACGGCCGTCTGCCGGCCGATCAGGCCCGCGCGGTCGAAGCCCACCTTGCGCAGGCTCCCGCCGAGGCGGCGCGGGTCGCCGCCTATATCGACCAGAGGCAGCAGCTCCGCGACGAGTTTCAAGCCAAGTTCGACGAGCCGTTGCCGGGACGATTCCGAGTTGCCGAGATTCGCCGCATGCAGCGGCAGCGGCAGATGCGCCGCATTATGGCTCTGGCTGCGATGCTCACGGTGGCGATTGTCGGCGCGACGGCCGGTTGGATCGCCGCACCTTATCTCAGCGGCAACGGCGCCGATCCTTTGGTCGCGGAGGCTCTGTCGGCGCGGGATGGCGCATTGCGACCCGACCGCATGTTGGGCGAAGACGCGCTCGCTTCCGCCGACGCCGGCGACGCCGTCGTCGCCGCGACGCTCGACGTTCCGGCGAAGGTTCCTGATCTGACAAAGGCGGGATATAGGCTCCGGGGAATTTCGGTACTGCACGGTCCGGGCGGCGGCCCAGCCGTGCAGGTGACCTACCGCGATGCGACGGGCGGCACCTTTACGCTCTTCATGCGTCGTTCGCAGGGTTCGGACCGCTTCGACCTGTCGAACCGTGGCGCGATGCAAATCTGCGTCTGGCAGAACGATGCGCTGAGCGTCGTGATGCTAGGGGAAATGCCGGCCAGGCAGATGCTGAAGGTCGCGACCATGACCTATTCGGCGCTCGATTTCTGAGCCCTCCAGCGGCCGAGGGCTTATCGCACGCCCTCGGCCGCAAGGCTTTCCGGCGCAAAATCGCTGGCCGCGTGTGGCGATGTCAGCTTGAAGTGGACCGGCTCGTCGTTGAAGGTGAATGCGATCACGTAGCCTCCGCCTTCGAGGTCGTAGATGAATTCACTGCCGAGCACGACGGCTGGAAGGTCTGGGACCAGATACATGGTGCCATGAGCGAACTTCCACAGCCGACCGTCCGCGTCCCATTCGTCGGCATAGAGTGCGAGCCACGTATCTTCGTCGAGATAAAGCCGCCGATGCGGCACGAGATGGTGCTTGCCCGGCGCGAGTGTCCCGTCGACGACCCAGACACGGTGCAGTTCGTAGCGGATCGTGCCGGGCGTTTCATGGCTGTGACCCGCGACCGTGGAGATCGGCAACTGCGGGAACCGATTATTGTTGTAGGGCACATACATTTCCCGTTTGCCCAGGATCTTGAAGTCGTATCGGTCCGGGCTGCCGCTGAAGACGTAGTATTCGTCGAAAGCTTCGATGCCGCCTCCGTCAGGAGTTGGCGTGTCATATGACAGAAGGGGCGATTTCCTCACCCGCCTTTCCCGAGGCAGATATTGCCACGCTTGTATGGGATGCCGCGCCGCATCCAGCGGTTCCCACAGAAGATAGCCCCGGCCCGCAAGACCGGGGGGACCGTCGCTGAGCTCGCGCCGTTTGAAGTAATAATCGCCGAAGGAATCCGGCTTCGCATCGGGATAATAATATGGAAAATCGACGATCTCCCGATACTGGTTGGACAGCTCGAGGGCGCCGTCGGAGGAGACGATATAATTGCGAATCCGGTCCTCGCGCGCTGCGCCCCAATAGGCCAACAGATGATTCCAGATCGCTTCACCCCCGCTCTGAGGGATGGGAAAGGGGATTCCGCCGACCGCGCCGGAAACGCCATAGGCGATCCCTTCCGGTGCCGGATGCGCGCGCGTCGCATTGGCAAAGACATTGTCGTAAACGCTTTGCGGCGCAGCGGCCGTGCGATGGGCGGGATAGATGTCCATCCGATAATCGGGGTATTTTTCGAACAGCGCCTTCTGACCTTCCGGCAGCCGATCGGCATAGCGCTTGAAATTGCTTGAGGTGATCGAAAACAGCGGCTTTTCCGCCGCAAAAGGATCCGGCCGTGGCTGACCATCGACATAATCCGCCGTTGGCTTCGTCAACCCGCCGGTCCAGGCCGGTATGCTGCCATCGGCGTTGCCGGCGCGTTCGGCGCCAAGCGGCGTCAGCACCGACTTCAGGCGCTGAGCTTCCTCACTTGATACGGCCGCCTGGGCCAAGCCCGCTATCAAGAGCGTCGATCCGACGAGCGCCGGGAAGATGAACCTCATCATGCCCGATCCTAGGCGGAATTGTGGGGGCCGATCCACCGCGGCGTTGCGTGTCATGGCCGCAGCGAGTGCGATCTTCATCGGTCTTCCGACGCCAGCGCTGAGCGCGATCCTCGAGAATGATCAGGATTTTCAAGTAAGCTGGGACAATACGGTCAGGCTGAGCGCCATCTATCAACCCGAGCGGACGGCGTTGAACATCGCCAATTACTGCGTATCCGCAGCGGCTTCCGTCGGCATCTCGGCCGAGAATGCGAGTTGCTACTACGGGAGGGGCTTTACTTCGGGACGGATCGATTGGCTGTCGGAGCTCGACGTCACGTATCGGGACTTCGGCATCCACGCCAGCAGTACCGCCTGGTTCGACGCCGTCGACCGGACCGGAAACATCCAAGACGCGTCGGAAGCTTACAATCCCGCGTCGGGCTCCTACGTCCGAGCCGCCTACGATGCGTCGGAGCTCGGCGGCCGGCAGCTAGAGCTCTACGAAGCATTTCTACATGGCAATCAGGACGTGGGCGACGATCAATCGGTGTCGTTCCGGGTCGGCCGACACGTGCTCATCTGGGGCGAGAGCCTTTACTTCTCGCAAAACGGCGTCGCCGCCGGCCAGGCGCCGATCGACACCTACCAGTCGCGGATGACAGGGCCCTACCAGTCCAAGGATTTCTTCCTGCCCGTCGGCCAAGCCTCCTTCAGCTGGCAGAACGGGGAAGGGCTGGCGGTCGAAGGCTATTACCAGTTCGAATGGCGCCGCAGTCGGATCAACCCCGAAGACGCCTATGCGACCGCCAGCGATGTCGCCGGCGCGGAGGGGAATCGCCAGATCGCGTTGCCCATACCGGGTTTCGGCCCCTACGATTATGTCCGTATTCGCGATCGGGGCCCCGGCGCCGCCGGTCAATTCGGTCTGGCGCTCAAATGGCACCCGGGCGACGTGGACTTAGGGCTTTACGCGATTCGATACAGCGCCAAGGTCCCGACGATCGAGTTCTTTGCGGATCCTCCAACGAGCAATGTCACCTACAGGCTGGCCTACCCTCGGGACATCCAGATCTATGGAGCCAGCGTGTCGGCGCCGCTCGGCGGCGCCACCGTTGGCGGAGAGCTCTCGGCTCGTCGCAACATGCCGTTGGTCAACCGCGGCGTCTATATTCCGCCTGGCGACGGCGGGAGCCTCATTCCGCAAGCCGACACGCTGCATGCGCAGCTTTCCTGGGTTTATGTCACGCCCCCTCTGCCGGGCGTGCCGGCCGGCGCGAACTGGACGGGCGAAATCGCCTTCAACCATGTGATCGGCTCCATCGCGAATCCAGCCTGGCTGGAATCGGGAAGCACGAGAGCTGCGGCGGCCTTCCGCACGATCTTCGAACCGCAATTCTTTCAGGTCCTGCCGCATGTCGACCTCTCGGTGCCGCTCGAGTTCGGTTACGATTTCCTTGGGCAATCGATGATCGTGCCCACGATGAATCGCGGCACGGGCGACGTAAGCATCGGTGTCACTGCCACGATTGACCAGGTCTGGAAGAGCTCAATCGGTTTCACTCATTATTTCGGCCGCACCAAGAATTCCGAGCTTCTATTCTTGCGCCCCGACCAGGGCGAAGCGCTGTCGGACTGGGATTATTTCTCCATCAGCATCCAGCGAAGCTTCTGATTTCTCACGCCGCCTGGAATAGACGGCCGCCCAACGCGTCCTATGCGGCGTTGGTCCTGCCTCGCCCATTCCGCGAGGCGTCGAGGCACGTGAGGGAGATATCAGATGGCGACCTTTACCGCCGGTCCCAACGGGATCGACATGAACACGTTGGCGCTGCCGAATTCCGTCGTCTCCGACTCGATCATGCCGACTCAGATCACGACGCAGCTACAGAACGGCGCGGTCGAGTATTACAACGGCAGCTTCTTTGCGCCGGGCGGCTCCTTGAGCAGTGGAACCGCCACGAGCTACCAGCGCGTCTTCACGAATAATGGAGGCGGGACCGGCGGCGGCGACCCCTATGGTTACGGCGGCTATAATCCCGGCGTCACCACGACCGTCTTCTCGATCACCGGCGCAAACGTGTCGGCGGCTCAAATCAATCAGGACCTGGCGGCTCCCAACTCCACGCCTTTGCTGCAATCCTTTCTGACCGGACACGATACTTACATCGGCTCGTCGGCGACGGATGTGCTGGTCGGCCAGGGCGGCAACGATACTTTCCAGGGCGGGACCGGCACCGAGACCTTCGTTCCGGCGGCTGGCGCTAACACGATCGTCGGCGGATCGGGCTTGGACACGGTCCAATTCAAGGGGCCCGCCAGCGCCTATACGATCGCCTCCAATCATGATGGAAGCGTAACCGTCAACGACTCTATCGCCAGCCGGAACGGCAGCGACCACATCTCCAACGTCCAGTTTCTACAATTCACCGACCGGATGCAGATCGTCGCGAACGGCACGGAGGCGCAGATCGCCCTGCTTTATCAGGGCGCGCTTGGCCGCATTCCCGACGCGCCCGGCCTTACGGGCTGGGAACAGGCATTCGCGACCGAGCCGGCCTCGGCTCAAAACGCCGACAATTTTACGTCGCTCGCGGGGACGCCGGTCAACGGCCTGCCGGACTTGGCGTATGGCTTCACGCAGTCGACGGAGTTTCAGCAGAAATATGGGGCGCTAACCAATACGCAGTTCGTAACTCAGCTCTACGCCAACGTTCTCGACCGCGCTCCCGATCAGGCCGGGCTCAACGGATGGGTCAACGCGCTCACCAGTGGCCATACGCGGGAATGGGTCCTGGTCGGGTTCGCGGAGAGCCCCGAGGCCTTCCAGAATGCCGAGGTCGGATTTGTCGGCCAATCGGGCTCGCATCCGGGTTGGCTGACGCTCCTCTGAGCGCCTCTGATCGTCGCATCGAAGCACGGTCCGGAATACCGGGCCGTCCGCGGGCGTCGCTCAATCAACGGCTGACGCAACAAACCGAGGGAGCCATGAACGGACTTCGTCACTATCTTTGCGCTGCGATATTGGTTTTTGCTCCCATTTCGGCGCATGCCGCGGATGGGTTTTACGCAGGGATGGGCGCCGGCGTCGATCTGATGCCGGATCGGAGCCTGGAACTCGACGCCACGGTTGGCAAGCAGACCTTCTCCCTACCCGAGACGTCGAAATGGAAGACCGGCTGGGCGGTGCTGTTCGATGCCGGCTATGCCTGGGATTTCGGGCTCCGGACCGAGCTCGAATACAGCTTCCGCGAACAGAAGATCGCCTCGTTCGGCAGCAACCCCTGGTCGGGGACGCAATGGGATAATTCGCTCATGGCGAACGCGATCTACGATATACCGACAGGAATGGCCCTGACGCCCTATATCGGGTTCGGCATCGGGGGCGCCCATATCTCCTGGGGCGACAATTTCCGCCCGACGGGCACCTCTATCATCTATGACGGGTCAGGGGTGAAATTTGCCTGGCAGGGCATTGCCGGGCTCGACTACGCGGTGACGCCGAGGCTGACCTTGGATCTGGGTTTCAGGATCAAGGGCTCCAATGGCTACGAGTTTCCGTCGACCTCGGGCGTGATCGCCAGGAAATTCGATTACCAAACGCGCACCGTCACCTTCGGATTCCGTTACGGCTTCGGACCTTAACCAACAGCATTTCTCGGGAATTTTTCGTCTCTAGGGGAACGTTTTCCGCAGCGCGGCATTTAGCGGGACGATCAGAAAACCGACGGGCAGGGAATGGTGTCAGCCGAGACGTTGCCGGAAGTCGTCGCCGCGGCCCCCGAGGCCGCATTCAAGCCAAATTCGAATATCGGTCCAGCGTTTCGCAGCCGCGCTTATGCTGTGGCGGAGCGCCGGCTCCGCGTCCGGTTGGAAGAGGGCTTCGATACTGTCCTGCTCATGGGCGAGGCCGGAACGGGCAAGAGCACGCTTTTAGCCTCGCTTGCCGCAGAGCTCCCATGGACTCATCCGCTCATCCACTTCGCGCAACCGCCTTCCAGCGGGCCCGACGCGCTGGATTGCTGGCGAAAGATCGCGGCGGCAGCCGAATCCGGCCGCGTTGCGGCGATCCTCGACGGTGCTGACCTCCTGCCAATCGAGCTGCAGATGGCCGCGCACGAGGCCCGCCGCTCGGAAGGCGGTCCCAATGTTCAGTTCATCATCGGCATCACGCCGTCCGCCTACGGCCGGTTTTCGGCGGTCGCGGCGCAACTCGATGAAGCCATGGCCTGCTGCTCTTTGGGCCGGCTCGATGACGATGAGGTTCCGGAATTCGTGCGGCATCGTCTGGCGGGCTTCGGGGTCGACCAAGGATTTTTTACGCGCGAGGCCCTGGCTCATGTCGCCCTCTGCGCGCAAGGAGTGCCGCGGCTGGTCAACTTGATTTGCGCGAAGGCCTGCTTTCTCGCCAGCATGAACAACGAGCGACGCGTCTCGGCCGCTTCGGTCGAGGAAGCTGCCTTCGTCCTTCGGCTGGGGAATATATCGGTTCACCGGCTATCCGAGGATTCTGCGACGTCACTCAGCGCCGCCTGAGCTATCGGCTGTTCCGCCCGTCGTCCGGCGGGTAGAGTGCGGGGTCAAGCAGCGCCGGAGCCGCGCATGAATCCCTTGTCGCTCGACCATCTCACCGTATTCGAGGCTTCGCCGCCGGAAGTCGTGTCGATCGCTGCAGCGACCGATTGTCAGTATGTAAGCCTGTTCATCCAGAAGCCGAACGACCGAGTCGCGGTGCCGCCTCTGGTCAGCGACGCGGCCTTGCGGCGCGAGACATCCCGGCGCCTGGCCGACACCGGCGTGACACTCGGCGCGATCGAATGCTTCATCATCACGCCCGAGGTCGATATCCAGAGCTTCCGCCCGGCGCTCGAGGCCGGGGCTGTGCTCGGGGGCAAGGCTGCGGCAACCGTCGCATTCGATCCCGATGAAAAGCGCTTTCTCGACAAATTTTCCGAGCTTTGTGCGCTAGCTGCGGAATACGGGCTTGGCGCCAATATCGAATTTCTTGCCTTTTCGCCCATGAACTCGATCGGCAAGACCGAGCAGTTCTTGCGCCGCGCAGAGCTGCCGACCGCCGGCATCATCGTCGATTCGCTGCACATGGTTCGCACCGGCGGTTCGCCGGCGGATGTGGCGAGCACCGAGCCGGGCATGATCCGGTACGCCCAAATCTGCGACGGGCCGCTCGCGATCGCGCCCGAACTCGAGCAGGATGAGGGCCTTCTGCAGCGCCGGATTCCGGGCGAAGGAGCATTTCCGCTGGCGGAGTTCGCGGCGGCACTGCCGCCGGAGGTGACGATCGGCGTCGAGGTCCCGCTCCGGGATCTGAGGGAAAGCGGCATGGGCCCGATGGATCGCGCGCGTCTCGCGGTCGGGGCATCACGGCGAATCATCCGCGCAAGCCGGGCGCGGCTCGTCACGTAAATAGTGGGCCTGCGTTGGGGGAGCCAATGATCGACTTCAAACTGAACGGCAAACCGATTTCGGTGGATGCCGATCCCGACATGCCGCTTCTGTGGCCTATCCGCGAGACGGCGCTGTTAACCGGCACCAAATTCGGCTGCGGCGTCGGCGAATGCGGCGCCTGCACGGTCCATATCGATGGCGAAGCGACGCGCTCTTGCATGACGCCGGTCGGCCTGGTCGCCGGTAAGTCGATCACGACGATCGAGGGTATCGCCGGCAAGGAGGCGCATGCCGTGCGCGGCGCCTGGCGGCAGCTCGACGTTGTCCAGTGCGGCTACTGCCAGTCTGGCCAGATCATGTCGGCGGTGGCACTGCTCGCGCACAATCCGAAACCCTTGGACGCAGACATCGATCAGGCCATGAATGGCAATATCTGCCGCTGCGCGACCTATGGCCGAATCCGCGCCGCGATCCACGCCGCCGCCAAGTCGATGGAGGGCTGAGCCATGGACGGGATGATCGATAGGATCGGCAAACCGAGCCGCCGAGCCATTCTAAAGAGCGCTGCGGCCAGCGGGCTCGTCATCGGTTTCCGCATGGAAGGCTTCGGCCGCTCGGCTGCGGCCGCGCCGGTCGCAGGGACCTTCGCGCCCAACGCATTCGTCCGCATTGCGCCCGACAATCGCGTGACGGTGATCTCGAAATTCACCGAGATGGGGCAGGGGGTCTACACGGGGGTCGCGACAGTCATAGCCGAAGAGCTGGATGCGGATTGGGCCCAGATCGCCGTCGAATCCGCGCCGGTCGACGTCAAGCTCTATATGAATGCCGCGCTCCACATGCAGGGCACCGGCGGGAGCCTCTCGATCGCGAGCTCCTGGCAGGAGATGCGGAAAGCCGGCGCTACGGCGCGAGCCATGCTGCTCGCGGCCGCGGCCCAGCGCTGGAGCGTGCCGCCCAATCAGCTGACGGTGGAAAACGGGGTCGTGAAGCATGCGGCCTCCAACCGGAGCGCGCGTTTCGGTGACCTCGCGGTGGACGCGGCGAAGCTGCCGGTGCCGACTGACATCGCGCCCAAGGATCCGAAAGACTTCAAGCTGATCGGACAGCCGCATCTGCCACGGCTGGACAGCGCCGACAAGACCGACGGCACGGCGAAATTCACGATCGACGTCAATCTGCCGGGAATGCTGGTCGCGCTGGTGCGGCACCCGCCGCGGTTCGGCGGCAAGGTCAAGTCATTCGACGACAGCGCTGCCGCCGTGATCCCGGGCGTGGTGAGAATCGTCGAGATCCCTACCGGTGTTGCCGTGGTGGCCCGCTCCTTCTGGGCGGCCAAGCGCGGCCGCGACGCGCTCAAGGTCGCTTGGGACGATACCAAGGCGGAGACCCGCAGCTCGGCTGATATCATGGAGGCCTATAAAGCGGCGGCGCGGCAGCCTGGCGCCTCGGCTCGACGTGACGGCGATACCGACAAGGCGATCGCCGGCGCCGCGAAGTATCTGTCGGCATCGTTCGAGTTTCCCTATCTCGCCCATGCCACGATGGAGCCCATGGACTGCGTGGTGCGGCTGACGAAGGATTCCTGCGAAATCTGGTCAGGCACCCAGATGCAGTCGGGCGATCAGGCCCACGTCGCCGCGCTGGCGGCCATCGCGCCCGAGCAGGTGCGGATCCATACGCTCTACGCCGGCGGCGGCTTCGGGCGGCGCGGACCCTTCGATTCGGATTTCACGATGGAGGCGGTCTCGATTGCCCGCGCGATGGGCGCGGACGGCAAGCCGATCAAGATGATCTGGACGCGCGAGGACGATATTCGCGGCGGCAAATATCGGCCGATGTATTTCCATCAGGTCGAAGCAGGTCTCGATCCGAAGGGCGACCTGATCGCCTGGCGGCATCGCGTCGTCGGCCAGTCGATCATGGCGGGCACCCCATTCGCGTCGGCGACCGGAATCGACGGCTCGTCGGTCGACGGGATCGTCGATCTGCCTTATGCGATTCCCAATCTCTCGGTCGAGCTGCACACGACCGAGAGCCCGATCACCGTCAACCCGATGCGCTCGGTCGGCCTCACCCACACGATCTTCGCCATTGAGACCTTCATCGACGAGCTGGCGGAGGCGGCGGGGAAGGAGCCGTATGCGTTCCGCCGGACGTTGCTCGCCAAGCAGCCGCAATGGCTGACGGTGCTTGATCTGGCTGCTACGAAGGCCGGCTGGGGCGAAAAGCTACCTGCAGGACGAGGACGCGGCATCGGCATCTCGAAATTCATCAATACGATCGTGGCTCAGGTGGCCGAGGTCACGGTCGGGCCGGACGGGAAGGTCAAAGTCGATCGGGTCGTGTGTGCGCTCGACTGCGGCACCGCGGTCAATCCCGACATCGTGCGCGCTCAGATGGAGGGCGGTGTCGGTTTCGGCCTCGGGGCGGCGCTCCATGGCGCGATCACGCTGAAGAACGGCGTCGTGGAGCAATCGAACTTCCACGATTATCACGTGCTGCGGATGGCGGAGATGCCCAAGGTCGAAGTGCACATCGTGCCGTCGACCGATCCGCCCAAAGGGGTGGGCGAACCCGGCGTGCCGCCGATCGCGCCGGCCGTGGCCAACGCGATCTATGCCGCAAGCGGTCGAAGGATCAGGAGCCTGCCGATCATCCCCCCGACGTCGGCTTAGGCTGCGGCCCGCTGCCGGATTTCTGCGCTGCGGATCCATCCGCCGCCGAGAACACGGTCGTCCTGGTAAAAGACACAAGCCTGGCCGGGGGCGACGCCGTATTGCGGCGTCGCGAGGTCGACGATCGCGCTGCCATTCTCGCCCGGGGTAACAACAGCCTCGGCTGCCGCCTGCGCGGAGCGCAGCTTGACAGCGCATGCGATGGGTTCGCCGATGGCAACCCGTACGAGCCAATTCACATTGGATAGAAGCACACGGTCGCGCGCCAGCGCTTCCTTGGGGCCGACGACCACGCGCGCGCGCTCGGCATCCAGGCCGACGACATAGAGCGGCTCGCCGGCGGCGATGCCGATGCCGCGGCGCTGTCCGATCGTAAAGTGGACGATGCCCTGATGGTCGCCGAGATCTCGGCCGGCCAGGTCGACGATCTTGCCGGGCCGCATCGCATCGGGGCGCAGCTTTTCGACGACACGCGCATAGGAGCCGTTGGGTACGAAGCAGATATCCTGGCTATCCGGCTTCTCGGCGACCGGCAGGCTGTATCGCTGGGCAAGCCGGCGCACGTCCTCCTTGGGCATGCCGCCTAAGGGGAAGCGTAGAAAATCGAGCTGTGCGCCGGTTGTGGCGAAGAGGAAATAGCTCTGATCGCGTGCGGCATCGACGGCCCGCAGCAGCTCCGGCCCGTTCGGCCCGACGATGCGGCGCGCATAGTGGCCGGTGGCGAGCGCCGCGGCGTCCAGCGTCCGCGCGGTCTCGAGCAGATCGCCGAACTTGACGCGTTGATTGCAGCGCACGCAGGGGATGGGCGTTTCGCCGCGCGCATAGGAATCCGCGAACTCGTCGATCACGCCTGACTGGAAGCGGGATTCATAATTCAGCACGTAATGCCGAATGCCCAGCCGGCCGGCGACGGCCCGAGCGTCGGCGATGTCGGCGCCGGCGCAACAAGTTCCGGGCTTTCCGCGAATGGCGCCATCGTCATAGAGGCGGAGCGTCGCACCCACCACCTCATAGCCTTGCTCGGCCAGCACCGCCGCGACGACCGAGGAATCGACCCCGCCGGACATCGCGACGACGATGCGGGAGCCGGGCTCTAGATGGTTATCGGCGGTCTGGCTCATCGGGACGGCACGAGCCTCAACGCTTCATCATGTTGCGGGTGGCGGCCGGGAGTCGCACGGTGAGGCCGTCCAACTCCTCGCTCATGATGATCTGGCAGCCGAGCCGCGAGGTCTTGGCGAGGCCGAACGCCAGGTCCAGCATGTCCTCTTCGTCCTCGGTCGCGTCGGGCAGCAGCTCGAACCAATCGGGTTCGACGATGACGTGGCAGGTCGAGCAAGCGAGCGATCCTTCGCATGCGCCCTCGATGTCGATCCCATGCTTGTGCGCGATCTCGAGCAGCGAAAGACCAACCGGCACGTCGAATTCGCGCTTCGTGCCGTCGCGCTCGATGAAAGTGACCTTGGGCATTAAATCGGGAACTCCTCGTCTCACGGGATCGTCAGGCCGCCGTGGCGGCAACCGCGCGCGTCCGGCGATACACCAATGACCAGCTTTCCACCAGCCGGTCGAGATCTTCGGCTTCGGTCGCCCATCCGAAGCTGACCCGAATCGCTTCGCGCGCCGCCGTCTCGGCAAGTCCCATCGCCAGCAATACCGAGGACGGCTCGACAGCGCCGCTCGAGCAGGCCGCGCCGGAGCTCACGGAGATACCGGCCAAATCGAGCGCGATCAGCGCCGTCTCGGCCGGCAATCCCGAAGCGCCGAAGCAGCTCGTATTGGCGATGCGGGGCCGTTCCATCCCATGGATCACCAAGTCAGGTGCGATTGCTCGAAGCTTTGCCTCCATCCCGTCGCGAAGGGCGGCCAAATCGCTCATTCGGCCGAGATCCGCGAGGGTTGCGCGCGCGGCGGCTCCAAATCCGGCAATTGCGGCGACGTTCTCCGTTCCTGCTCGCCGTCGGCCTTCCTGGCCGCCGCCTCGCAGCAAGGGCGTCAATTCGAGGCCGCTCCGCACATAGAGCGCCCCGACACCCTGCGGACCTCCGATCTTATGGCCGGACAGTGTCAACAGATCGACACCCAGGCGGTCGACATCGACCGGAATGCGGCCGCCGGCCTGAACGGCGTCGCTGTGGAGCAGGGCGCCGTGAGCATGGGTGATACGGGCCGCCTCGGCGACCGGCTGAATGATGCCGGTCTCGTTGTTCACGAGCATCAGCGAGACGAGAGCCCGGCCGCCTGCGCCGAGTTGGCGGTCGAGAGCTTCAAGATCCAGCACCCCGTGTCGATCGACGGCGACGGTCTCGATGCATTTCGCCGCTTTGGCCACAGAGGGGTGTTCGACCGCCGATACCAGGAGCCGATCGGCTCCGAGGCCGTTGAGGGCCGTCGCGTTCGCTTCGGTGGCGCCGGACGTGAAGATGATGTCGCCCGGTGCCGCGCCGATCAGCGCGGCGACCTCTACGCGCGCATCTTCGACGAGCCGGCGGGCTTCCTGGCCGTGGCGATGAATCGACGAAGCGTTGGACGGCTCGGCAAGAGCCGCCAGCATCGCATCTCGCGCTTCGGGCCTGATCGGCTGCGTCGCGTTATAATCCAGGTAGACCGAACGGCCCATGGCGGCCGGAAATCGCTTTATTCTGCCGCGTCGGGCAGGCGGTCTCGGGAGACGGCGACAGTGGTCTGGGCCTGTTCGAGCAGCTTGAGCCGCTCGCTCAGCACCCGGACCTGATCGGTCAACGTCGCGACCATGCAAGCCATCGGATCGGCAGCCTCGCTGCAGGGCGTGCCGTAAGCGAGGAATTCCCGGGGCGCCGGTGCCGCATCCTGGACCGGTCGCGCCGGAACGCCGATCATCGATATTCCGGCCGGAACGTCATGCAAGACGACCGCGTTGGCGCCCACTCGGGCACCGTCATTGACGGTGATCGGGCCAAGAATATGGGCGCCGGCGCCGACGATGACGTTATTGCCCAGCGTCGGATGGCGCTTCACGCCACGCTCAAGGGAAGTTCCGCCGAGCGTCACACCCTGATACAGCGTCACATCGTCGCCGACGACTGCCGTCGAGCCGATGACAATCCCCATCCCATGGTCGATGAACAGGCGTTCGCCGATCATCGCCGAGGGGTGGATCTCGATGCCGGTCAAGGCCCGGGCGAGCTGGGAAACCCAGCGTCCAAGCGTCATAAGCCCTTGAGTCCAGAGCGCGTGAGCCCATCTATGCATCACGACGGCATGGAGGCCCGGATAGCACAAAATCACCTCGACGCGGTTCCGGGCAGCGGGATCGCGCGCGATGATGCTGTCGACGTGGTCGAGAAAACGCTTGAACACCAGATGGCCCGTAATGATATCCTTGCCGCCCGCCGCTGCTTCCTCGACCCTTCGGTCTGTCCGGTAGGCACCGACCCAAGGATATGGGTATCGCTCGCGGTATAGGCAAATGGCCTCGGAGGGTCAAGGTCGGGGCCGAAAAGGGTTAGATCGCAGACCGATAGGCGAGCCGGCGACACATGGGACATGCGGGAATTCGTACTCCAGTAGCTTGATGGAAAAATGCCTGAAGTCATGATTAATGGTCCGGCCGGTCGGCTGGAGGGTCGTTATACGCACAACAAGACGCCCGGAGCGCCAATCGCTCTGGTTCTTCACCCGCACCCGCTCCATGGCGGGACGATGAACAATCGCGTCGTCTACACGCTTTTCCAATCCTTCGTTGCCAGCGGCTTCTCCACGCTCCGCATCAATTTCCGCGGCGTCGGCCGCAGCCAGGGAAAATACGATCGGGGTGAAGGCGAACTCAATGACGCCGCGACCGCGGTCGACTGGCTTCAGACCTACAATCCGACGGCGAGCGCGATCTGGATCGCGGGTTTCTCCTTCGGTGCCTGGATCGGCATGCAGCTTCTGATGCGCCGGCCGGAATTCGATGGCTTCGTCGTGGTTTCGCCGCCGGCCAACATGTACGACTTTTCGTTCCTGGCGCCGTGCCCGTCCTCGGGTTTGATCGTCCAGGGTGATCGCGACGATCTGGTGAGCGAGTCGGCGGTCGCGAAACTGGCGGAGAAGATCGCGAAGCAACGCGGCCTCGCGATCGACTATCGCGTCGTGTCCGGCGCCAACCACTTCTTCCAGGATCAGCAGGACATCGTGTCCGGCCACGTGACCCAGTATCTCGGCAAAGCCATGGCGCAGTTAGCCGAGGTTGCCGAATAGACAGAGCTCCAATTACTTGAAAAAGCCGCCGTTCCACGGGAAACGGCGGCTTTTTAGTTGTCCGGGGCTCAGAGTTCGGCGAGCGCCTTCAGCACCTCGGCCGCATGGCCGGCGACCTTCACCTTGTTCCAGATCCGCTTGATCTTGCCGGTCTTGTCGATCAGGAAGGTCGTGCGCTCGATCCCCATATATTTCCGGCCATACATGCTCTTTTCGACCCAGACGCCGTAGTCCTCGCAGACATGTCCCTTCTCGTCGGAGGCGAGGGTGAAGGGCAGGTCGTACTTCTTCTTGAACTTGTCGTGCCGTGCGACGGAATCCTTGGAAACACCGATGATCTCCGCCTTCGCGCCCCGGAAGTTCGGGAACGAATCGCGAAAGGCGCACGCTTCAGCAGTGCAACCCGTCGTGTCATCCTTGGGGTAGAAATAGAGAATCACCGGCTTCCCTTTGAGCGCCGACAGGGAAACGGTGCCGCCGCCGTCGGTCGGCAGCGTGAAATTCGGAGCAGCGGAGCCGACGGAAAGAGACATGCGGGCCTCGGCTTGCGCCTGTTCGCCGCGAGGGCCCGGCGCGTTTTCTACGATTTCCAGAAAGCGGTCATGCGATGCCGCGAGAATGCGATCCAGTATGGTTTCGGCCTCGGTGAAGTCAACGTCGGAACGCGGCGGCAGGCCGGCCGCGTTCCATACCTCTTCGGCCAGCCGCTTTTTGACCGCGCCAGGGGCTGTTTCAGGATCGAAAAGGTCCGACGCCGTGAGCCGAATGACACCCTGCACGCGCCAGGAGAGTTCGAGGGCTCGGCGCAAATCGGCGCCTGCGGCGGCATTGAGGAATCCAGCTCCGACCAAACGGTCGATCGCGACGCCGCTTTCCGTGGTCAGGAGCTCGGGCGCCTGCGCGCCATGACGGAGCAACAGATATTGGAGCACGAACTCGATATCGATGATTCCGCCAGGGACGTACTTGAAATCCCACCGATTGCGTGCCGGGTGCTCGGCGGTAATCCGCTGCCGCATCTCGGCGATGTCGGTGCGCAGCCTTTCGGTATCGCGGGGCAAGGTGAGGACGGTCCGCAGAGCGTCGTGGACTCTCACGGCGAGTTCAGGCGAGCTCACGATCAGCCGAGCGCGGGTCAACGCCATATGCTCCCAAGTCCAGGCGCTCTCTTGCTGATAGTGGAGGAAAGCGCCTAGGCTGACCGCGACGGGGCCTGCCTCGCCCGAGGGCCTCAGCCTCAGATCGACCGCATAAAGCCTGCCCTCGTCCATTGGCGCGCTGATTGCCGCAATCAACCTCTGCGTGAGGCGCGCGAAATAGGTGGCTGCGTCGAGGCTCCTGCGACCGTCCGACATGGCGCCCTCGGGCGCATCGTAGAGCGTGATCAGATCGAGGTCGGACGAGAATGACATCAACCGGCCTCCCACTCTTCCGAGCGCTAGAACGGCGAACCCTCCGCCGGGGACCCGGCCATGCGTACGCGCGAACTCGGCTTCGACGAGCGGCAGCAGCTTGGTGATGGATGCTTCGGCCACGTCGGCAAGGAAACGCCCCGCCTGCATCCCGTCGGAAAGCCCCTCCAGAATATGAACCCCGGCCTGAAACCTGCGGCCGGCCGCCCATCGCCTCAGACGGACGAGCGCATTCTCATAGCCGTCGGCGACGGCCAAGGCTCGGTCGAGATCCTCCCGAAATCCACCCGGATCGGGAAGGGGTGCGAAGAAATCAGGGCTCAGAAGTTCGTCGAACAGCGCCGGCGTGCGGGACAGCTGCTCGGCCAAAATAGGCGCCATGCCCATGATTCGGCCGACGAGCGCCAGGAGGTGACGATTTTGATCGAAGAGCGAGAGCAGCGTGACACCTGCCGGCAGCCCGGCCAGAAAGACGTCGAACCGCGCGAAGGCCGCATCGGGTTCGGCGGTGCGGGCCAGGGACGCCAGCAGATCCGGCGTGATCCGCGTCAGGATTTCGCGCACCCGTTCGCTTCGCGTAGCGCGATAGTGGCCGTGATGCCAGCCGCGAATGGCCGCCGCGACGCCCCGCGGGTTCGCAAAACCGAGCTTTTGGAGCGTCGCGAGCGTTTCGGGATCATCCTCGACGCCGGTGAAGACCAGGCTTCCAGGACCGGACAGTGATGGCGATTGGGCGAAGAGCTGACCGAAATAGCTTTGGACACGCAGCAGGGCGGCGCTCAAATCCAAAACGAAACGATCCGGGTCGAAATAACCGGCGAAGCCGGCGATCCGAGCCATTCCCTCGGCGCTTCCGGGCAGGATATGCGTCTGCTGATCGTTGACCATCTGCAGCCGGTGCTCGATCTTGCGCAGGAATCGATAGTCCTCCGACAGCTCTTCGGCCGCCGTCGGATCGATCCGCTTGGCGGCGGCGAGCGCCGCCAGCGCGTCGCAGGTTCCAGGCACGCGAAGCGACGGATCGCGTCCGCCGAAGATGAGCTGTTGGGTCTGGGCATAAAACTCGATCTCGCGGATTCCGCCCCGGCCGAGCTTGACGTCGTGTCCCAGCAACCCAGAACTGTAGGGCTTGAGCTTACGTTGGTCGATTTGACGTTTGATCGAATGAATATCCTCAATGGCAGCGAAATCGAGATTACGCCGCCAGATCCAGGGTCTCAGGATCGAGAACAGCGCTTCTCCGGCTTTAAGATCGCCGGCGATTTGCCGCGCCTTGATCATCGCGGCCCGTTCCCAGTTCTGGCCGAGGCTGCCGTAATAGTACTCGGCAGCCGCGATCGACACGGCGAGCGGCGTGGAGGCGGGGTCGGGCCTCAGCCGAAAGTCGGTTCGGAAGACATATCCATCTTCGGTCCGCTCTTCCATGATGCGGACCAGCATTCGAACGAGTCGCACGAAGTCGGGACCGAGGTGGTCCGCATCGGTGCCGGCCGGGTAGGGGGCATCATAGAAGGCGACCAGATCGATATCGCTGGAATAGTTGAGCTCCCGCGCGCCGAGCTTCCCCATACCGAGGATCACGAGTCCGGCGCCCGATGCGGCCAGGCGCGCGAAGCCCGGCAATGCCAGAAGATGCCGCGTGGTCAGGTCGACCGTCGTGTCGGCCAGAAGCGACAAGGCTGCGGTCACACGCTCCAGTGGCCATGCTCCCGCGAGATCGGCGAGACTGATCGCGACCGCGCCGCGGCGCTTGGCGCGCCGGAGCAAGGCCATTGTCTCCGGCGTCGAGAGCTTTTGGACAGGCGCGGCGGCGAGTTCGCCGATCATGCGCGTAAAGGGGCGGTCGGGGCCGAGCTCGATTACTTCGCGGACAAACGAGAGCTCCTTCGTCAGCCCGTGCGTAAGATGCGGGCTATAGGCGAAGGCTCCGCGAAGCAGCGCTCCGATCGACGGGTCCGCGATCGCTTCGCGCGCAAACCGATCGATAGCGGGCTGGTTCGCCTCGCGCGCGGCTGCCAGCCAGTCGGCTTCGCCCCGCTGGGCGAGCGCGGGATCGGGAACGGAGGGCAGTGCCCGCGGAAGGATGGTGATCATCGGATCCTGAATGTCGGAAGAAGCGCTTCCCGTGGCATGAACTCATGAAGGGCCGAGCCATGTTAGGGCATGGCGGGCGTCTCCTGCTCGAGATCGTCGGGGTGGCGGTCGGCGGTCTGCTGGTGATTGCCGCGATCGCGGCTTGGCGCCTTTCGACGGCTCCCGTGACCTCGAGCTCGATCAAGCCCTATCTGGAACAAGCGATCAACGGTGCCGGGCTCGGCTTTTCGGTGCAAGTCGCCGACGCGAAGCTCGGATGGCACCGTTTCCGGCCCGTGCTCGAACTCGATGTCCATGATGTCGAAGTGGTGGGCGACGGCGGGACGCCGATCGGCTCTTTTCAGCATGCGACGCTCGGGATATCGCTCCGCGGATTGCTGGTTGGGCGATTTTTCGTCACCGAGCTCGATCTCGACCGACCGCAGCTCGTGATCGTGCGCGACGCCTCGGACCATTTTTCGGTCCGTGCCGGGCCGTCGCCGACCGGTTCCGGTGGATCCGATCTGGGAGACCTGCCGAAAACGCTCGCCTCGCCGACCAATGACAACAACGCGCTGGGCCATCTGCACCGTGTTCATATCGTCGATGGTTCGATCGTCGTCGACGATCAAAAGCTCGGCATCGCCTGGTCGGCGCCGGATGTCGACATCGATATCAGCCGCAATGCGCGGGAAGCGGCCGCGAAGGTCAGCCTCATTCTGGCGCTGCCGCAGCGTACGGCGCGCTTCTCGGGCGAGGCTCATCATTCGGGGACCGACGGGCAAATCCGGTTCGCGCTCAAGCTCAGCAATTTCGACGCCGCAGCGGTCGCTCCGCTGTCGAAGGTGCTGGCGCCGCTCTCCGCCCTCGCACTCCCGCTCGACGGCAGCTTTAGCGGCGCACTGGATGCGAACGGGACTCTGGTAAACGCTACCCTCGACCTCCATGGCGCCGACGGAAGGCTGGTGCTGCCCGAATATTATCCCGAAGCTTTGGCAATCCGGAGCGCCGATGTCGCCATGCATATCGACGGCGCGCCCCGTCGGCTGACACTTGATCAGCTCGCGGTCGATTTCGGCGACGCCCGTGCCGCGGTGAACGGCACGGCGGCGCTCGACGGCGAGGTACGGCCGCTCGAACTCAGCGCGACATTGACCAATGTACCCCTCGCTCGCTTCGACGCCTTGTGGCCGCACGGCGTCGGCGTAGGCGGCAGGGATTGGGTCACCGCCCATATCCCCAGCGGCGTCGTCAAAACCGGCAATGTCCATGTGGTCGCGAGCGTGCGGACGGACGCGGAGGATTGGATCCGGAGCGCAACAGTCGATGGCGGCTTCGACTACGAGGGTTTGGAGGTGAACTATTTTCCGCCACTGCCGCCGGTGCGGGCCATCGCAGGACATGCGACCTTCGATTCCCACAAGATGGACCTGACGATAGACCATGGAACCCTGGGCGACATCGCGGTATCGCAGGGCGTGCTCGAAATCACTGGCTTCGACCAGGACGACAGGGCGATCGATATCGACTTGTCGATCGACGGGCCGCTCAGGACAGCTCTATCGGTTCTCGACTCCCAACCCCTCGGCGTGGTGCACAGGCTCGGCTTCGATCCTGCCAACATAGGCGGCCACGCAACGGAGCGGCTTCATTTCGATTTCCCGCTGATTCATACGCTTCTGTCGAGCCAGATCCGCTACAGCGCGAAAGGCAAGCTCGACGGGGTGACAATCCAAGGCGCGGTCGGAAATCGAGATGCTACCGACGGGATGCTCGATCTCAACCTCGACAATGATGGAATGTCACTCGTCGGGGACGCAAAGTTGGCGGGCGTCCCGCTGTCGATGAATTGGACGGAATCCTTCCGCGCGTCGGATCGCATCCACAGCCGTATCGGCTTCAAGGGCGAGGTCCAGGATTCCGACTGGAAGGCGCTCAACCTGGACCCATCGGCTTTCGTCGCGCTACGCGGGCCCGTCGACATTCAGGGTCAGGTATCGATCGACCGGTCCCACGCTACGACCATCGATGTGAAGGCCGATCTTGGATCGGCCGATGTCTCGTTCGATATGCTGGGTCTATCGAAGCCGGCTGCGCAGCCGGGGACCGCCACAGCGAGTCTCGGTTTCACCGACGGGGTTCTAAGAAGAATCTCGCGCCTGCAGATGCAATCCGCGACCGCGAAGCTGAGCGGCTCCGCGAGCTTCTCCGCCGATGGCCGGTTGGAACGTCTCGAGCTGCCGACGGTCGGGGGAAGCGGCGCGGATTATGCCCTGACCGCGACCTCCGAGCCCGGCGCCGGCAGCGCCTATGCGATATCGGTCACCGGGCACCGCTTCGATGCGGCCGAGCTTCTGCAGGGTTCCGGGACCGGCGGCAGTTCCCATTCCCCGCGCCTGGATCTGAAACTTGCGCTGGAGCACGTCACGACCTCATCGGGGCACGGAATCGACGCCCTCGCCGGTACGGTCGTCATGAACGGCTCCAGGCTGGAACGGGCCGACTTGAAGGCCGTCGCCGGAAACGGCCCTCTAACATTGTCGTATCAGCCGGACGGCGGCGCCATCGATTTGCATGTCGCGGCGGCCGACGCGGGCGCGGCTCTGGCAGGGCTCGATATCACCGGCGGCGTGCGGGGCGGCACGCTGCGTCTCGACGGTACGACCAAGGGCGGCGAGGGGGCGAGGACCACGCGCACGAAGCTCGATATGCGGGATTTCCGCCTGATCAAGGCGCCGATCATCGCGCGCCTGGTCAATGCGCTTTCTCCGACCGGCTTTGTCGACCTTCTCTCGGGCCAGGGGTTGGCTTTCGATCGGCTCGAGGCGGATCTGGATTATGCCGGCGGCCGGATCAAGCTCACCGACGGCCGATCGGCGGGGGCCCTCGGGATCAGCTTCGAAGGCGATGTCGGCCTGAATGACGGAAAAGTCGCTCTCAAGGGCACGGTCGTGCCGGTCGACACGTTCAACCGCATCATCGAGGCGATCCCGGTGATCGGCGATATCGTCGCCGGCGGCAGCAGGGGAGGGTTGCTGGGTTGGACCTATTCCGTGACCGGCACCACGAGCGACCCGAAGGTATCGGTCAACCCCCTGTCGATGTTCGCGCCGGGCTTCTTGCGTAATCTGTTCTTTCTCGGGCCGAGCGAATCCTCCGCCAAGCGGCAGGACGCCAGTCCCCCTCCGGCAAAGCCCTAGCCCTTATCTTCGAGGACCATCAGCGCGTGCCGTTTGCGCCCTGCGGACAACTTGATGCTGCCATTCTTGAGATCGTCTAGGGTGAGCTTCCGCATCTCATCCTGCACGACTTCGTCATTGACCCGCGCGCCGCCGCCCTTGATGAGGCGCCGGCCTTCGCTGCCCGATGTCGCGAGACCGGCCTGGGCGAGCGCGGAAAAAAGAGGAAGGCCTTCGCCACCGAGAAGCGCGGCATCGATTACGTGGCGCGGCAGCTCGGCGCCGACCTCGCCCTGTTCGAAGGTCTTGTGCGCGGTATCGGCCGCTTTGGCGGCGGCGTCCGCCCCGTGCAGCAACTTGGTTGCCTCGTTGGCGAGGATCTTCTTGGCCTCGTTGATCTCGGCCCCGCCGAGCGATTCCAGGCGTCGTGTCTCGTCCGGCGGAAGTTCGGTGAACAGCCTCAGAAACCGGCCGACATCGGCATCGTCGGCATTCCTCCAGAATTGCCAATATTCATAAGGCGACAAGCGGTCCGCCGCGAGCCAAAGGGCACCGGCCGCCGTCTTGCCCATCTTCGCGCCGGAGGCGGTGGTGATGAGGGGCGTGGTGAGCCCGTAGAGCGTACGGTCATCCAGGCGGCGGGCAAGATCGATGCCGTTGACGATATTGCCCCACTGATCCGAGCCGCCCAGCTGGAGCGTGCAATCGTAGCGGCGCGCAAGCTCCACGAAATCGTAAGCTTGCAAGATCATGTAATTGAATTCGAGAAAGGTGAGCGGCTGCTCGCGCTCCAGCCGGAGCCGCACCGAATCGAAGGTCAGCATCCGGTTGACGGTAAAATGGCGGCCGATGTCGCGGATGAAGGAGATATATTCGAGCTGGTCGAGCCATTCGGCATTGTCGGCCATGACCGCGTCGGACGGGCCTTCGCCGAAGGCGAGGAAAGGCTCGAAGTTCCGCCGGATGCCGGCGATGTTGCGGCGGATCGCCTCGTCGGAGAGCAATTGCCGGCTCTCATCCTTGCCCGAGGGGTCGCCGACCTTGGTCGTGCCGCCGCCCATCAAGGCGATAGGACGATGCCCGGTCTTCTGCACCCACCGCAGCATCATGATCTGGACGAGGCTACCGACATGCAGGCTGTCGGCGGTTGCATCGAATCCGGTATATACGGTTAACCTTCCAGAAGACGCCGCCGCGTCGAGACCCGCAGCATCGGTCAGCTGGTGAATGAATCCCCGCTCGGAGAGGACGTTGAGCAGATCGGATCGGAATGGAGACATGATGACGTATCGGAGGCCTGCCTGCGGGAGCGGGTCGCTTAGCATACTCCGGCAGGTGGGGAAATGAGCCCGGGCAAGGGTTCCGACCGGGTTACTGCGGTCGGACTGATGTCGGGAACGTCGATGGATGGAGTTGACGCCGCCGTGATCCGCACTGACGGCGAATCGGTCGTCGAAGTCGGTGCTGCTCTCACCATCCCCTATCGCAGCGGGCTTCGACAGAAGCTTCAGCGGCTGGTGATGGGCGGCGGCGAGGACCGCGATGGGGCACGCACCGTCGGCCGGGAAATCACGCTCGTCCACATCGATGCCGTCCATCGCCTTCTCGCCGGCGCGGGCATGTCGGCCGCCGATGTCGACGTGCTGGGCTTTCATGGCCATACCATCCGGCATGCGCCCGTCGAACGGATCACGGTTCAGATCGGGGATCCGTTTCTGCTGGCTCAGCGGACGGGAATTACCGTCGTCGGCCATTTTCGAGACGCCGACGTCGCGGCGGGCGGGCAGGGCGCGCCGCTCGTTCCCCTCTATCACGCCGCGCGCGCGACCGATCTCGAGAAGCCGCTGGCGATCCTCAATATCGGTGGCGTCGCCAATATCACATGGCTCGGCGACGTCACCAACGCCACCTGGATCGCCGAAGACGGCACGATCTGCGCATTCGATTGCGGCCCGGGCAACGCGCTGATCGACGACTTTGTCGCGGCAAGGACGGGCCGTCCTTATGACGCATCCGGCACGCTGGGCCTCGCCGGCACGGTCAACCCGGAGGTGCTGCAGAGGCTGCTTGATCACCCATTCTTCGATCTGCCGCCGCCCAAATCGCTCGATCGCAACGCGTTCGATCTGTCGCCGGTGGATCGCTTGTCGACGGCGGACGGCGCCGCGACCCTCGCGGCCTTTACGGTCACTGCGGCCGTTCGGTCGATCCTCAGGATGGGATCGCCCAAGCGTCTTCTGGTCAGCGGCGGCGGCAGGCTCAACCGGGCTCTGATCGCCGGGCTCGCCTCGGGGCTCGAAGGGACCGAAGTCGCGCCCGTCGAGGCGGTGGGCTGGCGGGGCGACGCCCTGGAAGCCGAGGCGTTCGGTTACCTGGCGGTGCGCAGCCTGAAAGGGCTTCCGCTGAGCGTCCCCTCGACGACCGGCGTCCCGGAGCCGATGTGCGGCGGCGTGCGCTACGAAGCGGCTAACCGCGCGACAGTCGCCTCGTAATCTCTTTCGCGAGCGCTCGGATCTCCTGAGCGGCCTTGCTGCTCGGCGCGGTCTCCACCACGCCGGCGCCTTCGAACATCGACGACGCGAAGGCGACTCGGTTCCCGAGCGTTGCTTTGGCTACATCCGCACCCAGGTCCGAGATCGGTTCGGCCAGCTCTTCCGCGAGCTTGACGCGCGACGAGGCTCGATTCAGGACAAGCAAAGTCGGGCGCCGCTCGGATCTGGCCAAGCTCAAGATGGGCTCGGTCGCCCACAGGTCCACGGGGCTGGGTTGTATCGGCACCAGTACCAGATCCGCGGCGCGAACGGCGCTCTGCGCCTCCGTCTGCGAGTGCGGCGGCGCATCGATCAAGACAAGATCGTTCTCGGCCGTCAACTTATCGGCGGATTGCGTTCGCCATGCTGTCAAGCCGCTTAGCCAAAGATTTTCGGTATTCTTGTTTTCCTCGCGGATTTGAAACCAAGTCGAAAGGCTCGCCTGCGGGTCGATATCCACGAGAGCGATGCGCTGCCCCTTCGTTGCCAGGGCGACCGCGAGCTGGGCGACCAGAGTCGTTTTGCCTGCTCCGCCTTTTTGCTGCGCGACTGTTATGATTTTGCCGCTCAATTCTGCCCCCCTTTGGTCGGCTTCCCAATTGCCGGTAGTGAACACCATGCAACCTTCCCATATGATTGGAAAAGGGGTTATCTCGCAATGCAGCGTGAAATTATGACCGAAAAGGGGGGCTTGCGGGCCAACCTGCAGTCGGCGTCGGCCGCCGCGATCGGCCGTGCCGCGGCCCTGATTCGGGCTGGCGGGCTGGTCGCTTTTCCCACTGAAACGGTCTATGGGCTCGGCGCGGACGCGACCAATTCCAAGGCTGTGGCGCGGATTTTCGAAGCCAAGGGCCGCCCGAGCTTCAATCCGCTGATCGTGCATGTCGGAGACATTCGGATTGCCGGCATCTACGCGCCGCTCGACGATCGCGCCGAGGATCTTGCAGCAGCATTTTGGCCGGGACCGTTAACCTTGGTCCTTCCGCGCCGCCCGAATTCGGCGATCTCGGAGCTCGTCAGCGCCGGGCTCGGCAGCGTGGCGATTCGCATGCCGGCCCATCCTGTGGCGCGCGAACTGCTGAGGGCGGCGGGTAGGCCGATTGCCGCGCCGAGCGCCAATCGATCCGGCCATGTCAGCCCGACCGCGCCGATCCATGTGGCCGAAGAGCTCGCTGACGAGGTCGATATGATCTTGGCGGCCGGCCGCAGCGAAGTCGGGCTGGAATCCACGATCATCGATCTTTCCCGGCCAAAGGCCGTGCTGTTGCGGCCGGGTGCTGTCACGCGGGAACAGGTCGAGGCGGTCATAGGTCCCGTGGATACGGCGAGCGGCGATCCCGATCGCCCGACCGCGCCGGGACAGCTTCGCCGCCATTACGCGCCGTCGACCAGGCTTAGGCTGAACGCCGAGACGGCCGAGCCCGGGGAGGCGCTGCTCGCTTTCGGGCCGGCCCTTCTGGCCGGCCGCCGCGCCGACCGCGTGCTGAATCTATCGGAACGGGGCGATCCGACCGAAGCCGCCGCCAACCTCTTCGCGATGCTGCGGACCTTGGATGCCGGCGGGCATCGCGGAATCGCCGTGATGCCGATCCCAGAAGCGGGCCTCGGCGCCGCGATCAACGACCGGCTCGGCCGCGCAGCCGCCCCTGCCGATGAGTGATCCCGCGCTCGAGTTGCTCCGGGCAGCCGTCGATTCTGCAGGCTGGATCGACGATCCGGCATCGATGATGCCCTATCTCCATGAATGGCGCGGGCGCTTCGAAGGCGGAGCGCTGGCGGTCGTGCGGCCCAACTCGACCGAGGGGGTCGCGGCACTGGTCCAGGCGGCTCGCCGGGGGCGAATTCAGATTGTGCCCCAAGGCGGCAATACCGGCCTCGTCGGCGGCTCGATCGCCTATCCGGGCGAGCGCGCGATCGTGCTCTCCCTGCAACGGCTCAACCGGGTCCGCGAGATCGACCCGCTCAATTATACGGCCACGGTCGAGGCCGGCTGTGTGCTCGCCAAGGTCCAAGCGGCGGCGGAAGAAGCGGACCGGCTCTTCCCTCTGAGCCTCGGATCGGAGGGAAGCGCCACGATCGGCGGACTGATCTCGACCAACGCCGGCGGCATCATGACCATACGGTACGGCAATATGCGCGAGCTGGTCCTGGGAATCGAAGCCGTACTGGCTGACGGCCGCATCTGGAACGGCCTCCGGCGCCTCCGAAAGGACAATACCGGCTACGATCTGAAGCAGCTCTTTATCGGCGGCGAGGGATCGCTCGGGATCGTGACGGCAGCCGTGCTGAAGCTGTTCCCGCGGCCACGGCAGATCGAAACGGCCTTCGTTGCGATTTCGAGCCCAGCAGACGCGCTTGCATTGCTCTCGCGCCTCAGGACGGCAACGGGCGACGCGCTTTCCGGCTTCGAGCTGATTCCGCGCATGGCGCTGGATTTCGCGCTACGCCATGTTGCCGGGACGGTCGATCCGCTCGCCGATGCTCATCCTTGGTACGTGCTTACGGAGGCAACGGCGGGTATGCAGGGCGATTGGCTCCGGGAGGCGTTGGCATCGGCGCTGGCCGAGGCCGCGGAGGCAGGGCTCGTCCGCGATGCGACGCTGGCGGATTCGGAGGCCAGGCGGAAGGCCCTCTGGTTCGTCCGCGAGGCGATCGTGGAGGCGCAGCGTTTCGAAGGCGGCTCGATCAAGCACGACGTTTCCGTGCCGGTCGGCAACATTCCGGAACTCATCGAGCGCGCCAGCAAGGCCGTCAGCGCCGTGCTGCCGGGAATTCGGCCGATTCCTTTCGGCCATGTCGGGGACGGCAATATCCACTTCAACCTAACCCAGCCCGAGGGCGCCGACAGCGCGGCCTATCTCGCGCGCTGGGAGGAGTTCAACCGCATCGTGCACGCAATCGTGTTGTCGTTGGGCGGGTCGGTAAGCGCGGAGCACGGGATCGGCCGCTTCAAGCGCGACGAAATGCGAACGATCAAGACCGCTGTCGAGCTCGACCTGATGCGACGCATCAAACAGGCTCTGGATCCGGAAGATCTGATGAACCCAGGCGTCTTGTTGCCGGATTGACTGCGCCGAGCAAATCCCACAGGAGATGCGGGACCTCCATCCGAGAGCGCGATCCATGGTAGCCGCCGATCAACCCCAGCCCGGCCGGGCCGCTTTCGGCTTCATCTTCGTGACGCTCCTGCTCGACATGATGGCGCTCGGGCTGGTCGTTCCGGTGCTGCCGAAGCTGATCATTGCCTTCGAAGGAAACGATGTCGGCGAAGCTGCCCACATGGGCGGCTATTTCGGATTCGCCTGGGCGCTGATGCAGTTCGTGTCCATGCCGATCCTCGGCAGCCTCGCCGACCGGTATGGCCGTCGTCCGGTGATCATCCTGTCGAATCTCGGACTCGGGCTCGACTATGTGCTGATGGCGTTGGCGCCCAATCTCTGGTTCCTGTTCGTCGGGCGTATTATCTCCGGCATCACCTCGGCCAGCTATACGACGGCCATGGCTTATGTCGCCGACGTGACGCCGCCCGAGAGAAGGGCGGCGCGTTTCGGGCTCATGGGGGCCGCTTTCGGGCTCGGCTTCACCGCCGGTCCGGCGATCGGCGGCTTCCTCAGCGACATAGGGCTCAGGCTGCCCTTCTGGGCGGCCGCCGGGTTCAGCCTCGCCAACGCGGCCTACGGCTTCTTCGTGCTGCCCGAATCCCTTCGGCTCGATCGGCGAGCGCCTTTCAAATGGCATCAGGCCAACCCGTTGGGCGCGCTCAAGCTGTTGCGCTCCGATCCGCTGCTAGGCCGGCTCGCAACGGCCGGCTTCCTGCAGCGCTTCGCGCATGTCTCGCTGCCCGGCATGTTCGTCTATTACGCGACCTATCGATATGGCTGGGACGGAAAGACAATGGGCTCTGCGCTCATGGTGGTCGGGATCGCCCAGATGATCGTGTCCGCCGTACTGGTGCGGTACGCGATTGCTCATTTCGGAGAGCGCGGAACGCTGTTGATCGGCCTCGTCTGCGGCATAACGGGTTTCATCGGCTTCGCGCTCGCGCCTAATGGGCTCGTCTTCCTCGCGTCAATTCCGTTCGTCTCGCTCTGGGGACTCGCCAACCCGGCAATCCAGGGGCTGGCGACCAGACTGATCGGGCCGTCCGCGCAAGGCAGGCTGCAGGGGGCGCAATCGAGCCTCAACAGCTTCGCCGACATGATCGGGCCGATTGTATTCACCCAGATCTTCGCCGCGGCGATTGCCACGGGAGCGGCGATCCGGGTTCCGGGCGCGCCCTATTTCCTGGCTGCGCTTCTGGTCGTGATCGCCTTGGGCGTCTGCGTCGGTGTACAGCGGCCCGTTTCGGCGCCGGCCGAATGACTCGCGCGAACCCGCTCGAGCGGCTGAGGCGGATTTGTCTCGCGCTGCCGGAAGCCGAGGAAAGGCTGACCTGGGATCATCCGAACTTCCGGATTCGCGACAAGCTGTTCGCGATGTTCGTTCAGGAAGACGATCGTCCGGCTATCACCTGCAAGGCGCCGGAAGGAAGCCAGGCGATTCTGGTGGGCGCCGATCCGTCGCGCTTCTACGTGCCGCCCTATGTCGGCTCGCGCGGCTGGGTCGGGATGTGGCTCGATAAGGGCGTGGACTGGTCAGAGGTCGCCGTTCTGGTCGAGCGCAGTTACCGGCTGACCGCCCCCAAGCGAATTCTCCGTCAGATGGAAAGCCGGTCCTAGAGCCCGACGACCCTGCCTTCGAAAGGGTTCTCGCCTTCGGCGGCTTCGATTTCGATCACCCAGACATCCGAATCGCGCTGAACGGCGCGATCGACATAGGCGTCGGCTTCCGGCGGCGGCAGTATCGCCCCTTCCTTGACGCCCATCCAGGCGAGCCGTCCCTCCATATCGCGGACCTGAGTGAGGATTCTGACGCCTCGAGGGGCGACGAGCCGGACAATCACGGTGCCTCTTTCAGCGTCGCCGCGGCGGATCAGGTAGGCGCCTGTTCCCGCCGAAGAAAAACGGCGGAGTTGCGCCGTAACCCAGAATTCGGTGGGGAGCCGGTCATTCGCCATCGGCCGAGTCTAGCCTGGAGCGAATGACCGTTCCACCACGGAAACCCCACGCGAACGCTCAGTGTTGCTCGTCCTTTTTCTGGTTATTGGCCGGCGGCGGAGCCGGGTGCGCCGCCGGTGCGGGCGCCGGGCGTGCAGCAGGCGGCGGCGCCGGTCGGGCTGCGGGCGCCGGCGCCGGGCGGGGCTGCGGCGGGGGACGGAACGCCTGTTGCGGAGGCGGTGCGGGACGGGGCGCCGCGAGGGATGGAGCGGGAGCCGGCCTGGGCGGGGGAGCCGCGTGCATGGCCGGCGCCGGGCGTTCCATAGGAGGCGGGGCGGCGTGCTGGGGCGCCGGCGCGAAAGCGGGCCGCTGCGGCGCCTCCGTCCTCTGTGGTGGAGGCGGTGCCGGCGCGTGCTGAATTTGTTGCCGCTCCATCGTGCTGGGGCGCGGTGGAGGCGGTGCCGCTCCCGGGGGCTGTGCTCGGAAGCCGGGCTGACGCTCCGGCGGACCAGCTTGATTGATCGCAGGAGCATTCGGTCGCGGCGGAGGCGGAGCGGGCGGCAACCCGCGGAAGCCCTGAGGAAGGGCCGCACCCTGAGGCATTCCCGGGCGCGGGGGCGCAGCGGCCGGAGCACCCGCGGCGGGCGGTTGGGCCCGCGGTCCGGGTGTCGGCCGCGCCGCGCCTGCTTGCGGCGGCAGGTTTGGATGTATCCCGGCAGGCACCGGTCGCTGCGGGATCGGCGCGCCGGGCTGTCGGCCCGCAGGAGGAAGCACCGGGCGTGCCGCGAGGGCGGCGGGAGTGGGCGTTCCCTGTTGGAATGCCGGTCCAGGTCGGGCGGACGGGCCTGCCGGCCTTTGCGGATGCTGGATCGCCGCGACCACTTGCGGGCTCGCTTGCACATGCTCGAGCGCGGCAGGCTGGACTGCTATGGCCGCCTTGGCGACCGGACGCTCGGACGCCATCGCGGCAGCCGGGACGACGGTCGCAAACCGACGATTGGCGAAGTCGGCGATCGGGCGGGGCCCTTGCTCGATGACGGTCCTGTTGATCGTGGTGTTGTTCACGATCACCGTGCGGTTGATGTTCTGAATGTAGGTGTTGCTGGCGTGATACCAGGGCCGATAGACCTCACCCGGCGCCAGCGGCACCCAGCCGACCGGCTCTCCGCCGCCGAACCCCACCGAGATGGAAGCGGCCAGCGCGCCGCCGCCGATGAAGGCAACCAACGCCGGCGCATAGACCGGATGACGTTCGTAGCGTCCCGGGCACCAGCCCCAACGGCCGCCGATGAAGGCCCAGCGCCCGTAATGGAAGGGCGCGAATCCCCAAGGCTCGTCGTCGATCCAGGTCCAGCCCCAGGGCGGGACGAATTCCCAATGGCCATAATGATAAGGTTGCCAATCGGCCGGCACGTCGCTCGGATACCAGACGGCGCCATAGTCGGGCGCCTCGTCCCAGGATCCGTATTCACCCAAATCCTCGGCGCCGGTCATATCCGGCGGCACATAGCTGCGGATGGATGCCATAACCCTCGGAGGCGGCGGCCTGACATCCTCCGGCGTCGGACCGATATTTCGATCATAGGAATATTGCGGGGCGTCCGGGGTGCCGGCAATCAGCAGCGTCTGCCCGGGCTGGACCGCTACGGCGGCCCCGGAATCACCCACCTCAGCCGCGCCATCCCATGAGGTAATCCGAGTCGGCTGATCTTCAGTGCCGGCCTCGATACGGTAGGAGCCCGCGCGCGTCAGCCTGACGGTCCCGCGCGGGGTCAGGATGTACAGACCGTCCTGTGTCGGCAGCGCATCGACCCTGATGTCGAGCACCCCGGTATCGAGCCGCATCCGGCCGCTGTCCTGATCAAGGTTCGCGATATCGAGCTCGCTGTCGCTCTTCAGCACGAGCCGCGCGCCGCCGATCTCGAGCCGCGCCTCGCCGCCGACATCGGCATAGACGGCATCGCCGACGCTGATCGGCTCATTGGTCGAGGCCTGGCTCCAATCTTGCTGATCGGCGCGATGCATCGAGACCTGCCCGTGCGTACCGGCGATCCGGCCGACCAGCGCAGGCGGGGTGCCTGAATCTTCGGGCGAATCCTGCGCCGAGGCGCCTCCGCTCATCACGAGGGCGAGCACCGCCGGCGCAAGCGAGGCAAGCAGCAACCCGCGCCGAAGACGGCGGCGGGAGGCAGTCGGAATAGGAATCATGGCGTTTTCTTCCTTTGGAGCTCGCATTCGACAAGAGTGAGCTCGCTTTGTGTTCGGCTGGTGGCGGCCACATGAAATTTTTGTGAGATTCGCGCCATGATTGGCGATGGCAGGCTCACCGTTCTACATCGTAATGTCGGATTACTACCGGCTGTTCCCGGGTTCCACATAAATCCCGGCATGAAATCTGCATTTGGGAGAGACGCATGGTTCCGATCATCACCCGACACTGGTGGGTTCTGGTCCTGCGCGGGGTCATCGCCCTCGCGCTTGGCATTCTGGCGTTGCTGTTTCCGGGCGTGACGATCACGTTCGCCGCGATCTTTTTCGCCGCGTACCTCATCGTCGACGGCGTGCTCGCGGTCGTCGCGGGCATTCGCGCCGCCGAGGCGCACAAGCGCTGGTGGCCTTTCGCGCTCGAAGGGCTGATCGGGCTGGCGGCCGGCATCATCGCGCTGATCTGGCCGGAAGTGACGATCGTCGTGCTGGTCGCTCTGGTTGCGGTTTGGGCGATCCTGAGCGGGCTTGCGGTGCTGATCCCGGCCTTCCGGCTGCCGCGCGGCTCGGGCCGCGGCTGGCTGATCTTCAGCGGCGCCGTCTCCTTGCTGCTCGGCATCGTCATCCTCATCCGGCCGGCCGCCGGCGTGTTCTACATCGTTCTGTCGATCGGCATATACGCGATCATCTTCGGCATCGGCCTGATTGCGCTCGGATTCCATGTGCGCCGCCTGCATGGGAGCCGGGTCGACATCACCGTCTGACCTGAAACCGGACACGAACCCTCACCCTCCCGTCTCTATCGGCCGGGCCCCTCCCTTAATCCAGTGAACCGGGCGAGGGGCTTTTTGCACAGGCATGGCTTTGAGCCCCTCGCCCAGTTTAGTGGGAGAGGGCGGGGCCCATTGCGCAGCAATGGGAGGGTGAGGGGGATTTCGAAACGCACAAGAGCGGAAAGCCAGCCCTCAAGGCGGCCCGGTGCCGTATTTGGCTTCGAGCGCCCGGATGCGGGCGGCGAGCAGCCGATCGCGCCATTGCTCGGAGGTCTCGCCGGGCAGGCGCTCGCGCGGGGTC